>SMFF01000026.1_pt1 | contig 40021 bp, 16 predicted proteins | sample 2456181 | NCBI WGS metagenome assembly SMFF01 (sample SAMN10132611, study PRJNA489261) | soil metagenome | isolation source: day120 antibiotic-loamy sand soil ammended with raw manure from dairy cow... | place: USA | collected 2015-04-01
AGCATATCTTATGGAATAGATAGTGAAACCAACACTCATATTACACTTTCTGTAAGTCTACAATATAGTATGTTCAGGTTTTAACGTATTATTTTAGTCTGATTTCCTGCAGCTTTCTTAAAAGCATCCCAATTCACCCGATCTAAAAGATCAGAATATTTTTGTCCAGGTTTTTTATAAGTGGCTCTTATAAATTTATCAAAGGCAATTTCAATAGCTACTTTTCTTTCAGCTTTAGTGGCATTAGGATATTCTTTCTTTAGGAGACTATTATAACTACTCTCAAACTCCATTTTTATCTTCTTTCTATGTTCTCTAATTTGAGAGTTAGCTGATTTTTCAGTGGGCTTAACATTGTTATAAATAAATTTATCTACAACTCCCTTAGCCTCATAAGTTCTATTATCACTAAACATCCCTTTGTCATCAGTAAGAATACTTTTCATTAAATGATTAGGTTTAGCTACACCCAAAGTATTTACAATTGCCTTATAGGCAAAATCTTTACTCATCTCTTCTTCTCCCATCACTACATCTGGAACTGTCCCAAGCCAAAATTTTCTAGCTCTATTTACAGTTTTGAAAAAGCTCATCGAAATTGCTTCATCTTGAAATGCACTAGGGTCACTAAATTTGTCAATCTCTGATAGAAGAGTATTTCTATCATTTATAAGAGCATTAATCTTACCTTCTATATCAATAAACTTTCCAATTACAGTTTCTTCATCGTCATCATCCCATCCAAAAGTTGCTGAGGCCAATGCCCATAATCCTTGAAGTAGAAGAGCAGAAAGCGTAAAAGTTGACCAAACAAACATCTTTGAGGCCACATCTTGAGCAGACTCAGAAAGAATAAGTCTTTCTTCCTGTGTTAAATTTCTCTTTTTAGACCTCTCCTCACTTTGAAGATTTTTTATTCTCTCGTTACCTGCACCTTTTAATTTACCATAGGAAAAAGTATTTATGGGAGTATTTATAGTTCTCAGAGCTGCTTCTTCTGCAAAGTCTAAAGCTAGTCCCCAATCTTTTGACGATGCAAGGGACTTAAGATTTAAAGATTTTCTATAAGCTGCAACTCCAATAGTAAAAGCTGCAGCTCCACCTACAAATATTGATAAAGGTACAATACCCATTCCTGCAATAATACCGGCAACCAGTTGAGTTCCGTGAACACCTGCAAGATACAAAGCTGTAGTTGGAGCATGATTTACCAAAACCAATTTCCTACCCTTGACATTAAATTTACCTGTTCTTAAATCTATCTTATGTTGTCCCCATTGCATGTTCAAGTTTTCAAATAGGTATCTTTGGTACATTGTAGACACCTTTCCAACAAGATTATTTTGAGCCATAATAATATCTGTATTATCATAGTTACCTTGTGTTTGATGGACTGCAGTTTTTATTTTTATAACAGCAGCAAGAGAGTCTAATTTTCCTTCAGGAGATTCTTTAAACTCCGTCCACATAGCTCTATTTTCTGGAGTATCAAATTTTTCTTTAAGTATTAAAGTTCCAGGCTCATATATAAATTCCATTTTCTCCCCGTCATAAAGCATGTGACTATTTCCGTCTTTATCTTTAACAGGAATAGTTTGAAGAATAGAAAGCATTAATTCTGTCTGGTTGTGCCACTCTGGATTATTCATTGAGAAATCCATCCAAAAGGTTTTCACTTTGTCTAAAGCTGAACCTGCAACAGAATCAAATTTACCTTCTACAGCAAGTTCATCAGCTCTATTCTGTAGGAGTTGCATAGAACCTTGAAAGAGTTTTACAGTTTCAATAAGTTTACCCCTCTCTGTACTCCTAAACTGCTTATTTGCTATATATTTTCTAGTATTGGTTCCTCTGAGCAGTCTTCTCGAATGGTTATATTGCTCCATATCAAAACCAAACCTCTCAGAAGATGCAACTGCCAAGTTTTGGATCATACCTTGTAAACGGTTTCTTGCTCCACCTCTTGCACTTACTCCTAATTGAGAAAGAATTATGTTACCCATTACACCTAAAGTAACTGAGCCTACTGTAGCCTCATAACCAAGTTCATTGATTTTCTCAGTAAGGTAATCTCCATAGATGCTGGCAACTCCTTTTTCTCCATTTATATCCTCTCTATCAATTATCTCTCTCTTTTTGTCAGTTACCTTAGAATGTATTCCATCTGGGGAAGTTTCGTATTTAACTCCTTCATAAGTAAAGTTGAATACATTTTTACCATTGTTAAGAGCTTTTTTCTCCTCTTTTAAGAAAGATTTGATTTTCTTTTCTGTGAGATTTAGATGTTTTACACCTAGAGTTTTTCTACCTATTCCACTTAATCCTTCAGCTCCTTTTTCACTATTGAGGTCTAAAGAGAATCTGTAACCATAGATGTTTGAATCTCCCCAACTTTTTAAAAATCCTACAGTATTTGCAGTATTATTAGTGTAGAAAGCCCCTCTTTTAGATTGACTTTCTGCAAAAGACTTTAAAGCCTCTAAAGTAGCAACTGTAGATCTTCTAGCTCTAACATCAGCAGCAAGGTAGGCTGCATTTTTTATAGACTCAAAAAGGTTGGTAGATGTATTTTCATTAACCTCAGCCCTGGCTAAAGATTCAATTAATCTTTTCCTGAACCTTTTATAACCTTCTCCTTTTCTTGGAGGTGGAAAATTTTCAACATCATAACCCCTTTTTTCTGCCAGTTTAAAGAGGTCTTTATCAGATTTTGTACCAAGTATTTCTGCAAGTTCTTTACCTTGCTCTTTAGCATAACCTACATATCCTAATTGAACATCTTTTTTAAATGTTTCTTGTTGTACAGATTCAAGTATTTGTTTTTGCTTAAGGAATACATTGTCAAAAAAAGACTTTCTATGAGAGTTCCATAAATATCCCAGTGCTTTTGATATCTTACCAACTATGGTCATTGACTTGATGGTATTTCTTTCATACCCATCTTCAAAAGTCATAATATCAAGGATATTCAAGCTGACCCCTTCAGACCTAAAAATAGGGTTAATGTAATCTACTAAAAGAGAATGAGCTTGATTATAGAACTCCATTAATTCTGCTCCATGTTCTCCTTGCTCTACCTCTGTAAAATTTGAGTTGTAAAGCTCTGGTCTATTTTTTGGTACATAATGGGTAAAATTTGGTTCCAGAAATCTACCTCTTGAAACTTGCTGAGTACTAAAATCAACAGAATTATACTGTTTCATAAATTCAAAAGGATTTCTTCTATACTCTTGTTGAGCTGTCATTGACTTATCCTTAACAGCTTCCATATAATCTTCAATCCTTTTCTCGGCTTTGGCAATTTCTATGTCGTACATAGTCTCCCCAAGCATTTCTCTCAATCTATTTTGATAATCTGTAATTTCTTGGGTAGATGATGTAAAATATTTTCTAAATGTAGGATCAGTTACATACTTATCCACTATATTAGACAATTTTGTAGGGTCTATCCTCTCAAAATTGTCTCTGTCAGCTTGCATCCAACTACTATAGTTAGCTTCAGAAATATCTGCATAAAAAGCCCCTCTCTCTGATTTGACAGCCTTTACACTATCATAGAATGCCTGTGTATATCTCTTTATTAAAGAGGGTTTCCTCTCTCCAAATTCATCTTTTTCAAAAAGTTTTGAAATTATAAATTCCTTTGTTTTCTTGTCGTCAAACTCAAACAGATTTTTTATAGTGTTCCAGACATCTGATAGTGCAGTTACCCTCTCTTGGATTTGTCCCATCTCTCTGGCAACTTGACTATCTCTAACCCCTTTTAAAAGTTGTCCTAAAATACCACCTCCAGAAGCTGCCCCTAAAAACATTTCTGAAAGGACATCAATACCAATATCTCCATCTTCCAATATCTTCAAGGCTTCATCTACTTGCTCCTCTGACCAACCTTTGGTGGAGTCTTCTTTATTTTCCTGTATAAGAGATTGAACCATAGTATCATCATGCAAAAGCCCTTTTACAATTTGAACCTGAGTCCTATTATATAAGTCTTCTAAATCCTGTATTCTAGACTTTAGTTTATCAACCTTTGCTGGATCTAACCCCTCTGCAAAGTTGAAGTAAAACTCTGCAATGGGATTTAAGTCATCCCCAAGTTGTTTAAAACCATAAGCTTGACCAGTATCAGGATTTTTAGCTAAGAAATATCTTTGTAAATTTCCAAGTCTTTCCAGTAGTTGATTACTCTCTAAGGCTGTAGCTCCAGCTTTTGGGTCATCCCAAATTGTTTTTAAGAAATCTTCAAGGAGTTCAATTTCATTCATTGAACTTTCATAGATATTGTTTGGATCTGTTTCATCAATACTTGCCAAGTTTGTATCAATCTCCTCAATAGTGCTGTAAATTTCCTTAAGCTTTTTTGAGTCTTTCAGCTGGGTATATTTCTTTGCAAGATTCTCTAGGTTCTTTTTGACATTAAGAAGACTTTGTTTCCATTCGTAGAAATTATCTGGGTCTAAATTTAGCTGTTGAGATGGAGCCACAGAATAGGAATATAAAGACTCATTCTGCTCTTGTACACTCAATAAAGATTCACTTGCTTTCTGATCTTCATCAAAGGAAGAAAACGATGGCTCTGCCTCTGCAAGATGGTCCCGTACAGCCACATATTCCATATACTCGTTATGTGCTACAAGGTCTTCAAATTCAGCAACATTTTCTTCATTTATTTTCAAATACTCTGAAGACACTACATTATCTCTATAATAAGTATGACCACTTACTGCTTTCCTGTATTTTTCATCAATTTCAAATAAAGGTTTATCGTACCCCTCTTTTTGAGCCTTGATATTCGCTTCCTCAACATAAGTTTTGATTCCAGCTTTTCTTCCATCTTCCATTCTGTCAATACGGATGTAATTGGCATCTTCTGGAAGATTGTATTCTTTCTTAAAATTATTGATTACACAGCTCATAGTCTTTTATTGACATTTTTTACGAAGGTCGACAGTTTTAGGAAGACTTTCAAGAATATTTTGAGGATTTTTACTTACATCTCTACTTGGACTTCCAAGAAAATCGTCAATATTCTGAGCTCCACTATTATCTCTATATTTAGCATCAAAATCATCGACAATATCGTCTTCCTCGTTAAAGTATTCTGTGGAATTTGTACCTATGTAAGTTCCATCAGCATCATTAAGTTTTACTGTATGGGACTTTTTGACTGTCACGTTATTCCTGGCTCTTGACATTGCTACATAGTAGAGTGCGTTGTTTTCTCTATTTACTACCTCACCTTTTTTATTTACAATTTCAACTTTTGAAGCTGAAGCTATATCTGAGGTGTCCACAAAAGCTCTGCCTGTTGTCATTCCCTGAGCTTTGTGGGCTGTGATTCCATATCCATAATCAATACCCTTATCTACAGAAAACAGATGTTGCATCTTAGTTTTCTTATCAGCACGAAGATTATCAACTTCTAATCTCTCTGTTTTTCTATTGTAAACATATTTATCTCCAAGATCGTATTTTTTAAAATATGCAGATATGGCATCTTCTATCTTTTTTTGTTCTACATACTTCCTTGGAGAATATCTCTGCTTCATAAGTTCTTGATAAGCATCATAATATTCAGTAAGTTTCTCAGATATTTTCTTATTAGCTTCTTCCATCTGCTCTTCAGTTACATTTTCAAACTGTAAGGAATCTGTATAACTTAATTGAGCATATTTGGTACGGGCTATCTTTGAAACATCTTTTACACCTCTTTCTTGAAGGTCTGCTAAAATACTTGATTCTGCGGTGATGTTAAAAAATGCAGAGTTATCTTCTCTTGATGTACTTTGAATAATATAATCTACCGAATTAGCAATATTGCCATCTGTAATTTTCTTATTCTGTTTACCTGGAAAACCTACAATTTTATCTCCTTCAAGAGTCTTGTCAGTTCCAGTTAAAGTAATCTTCATCTGTTTATTGAAAGCTTGTACAGTTTTATTCTTATAAGCTACCATCACAGTATTCTCTGGATCATTTCGGAAAGCCTCAGCTACCTCTTTATTATACTCAAAGGCATCAAGTACAGAAATAGTTCCATCATCATTTTGAATTGTTAAAGTGGGGTCAAGTATGATACTTTCCTTAATAGTTTCTAGATTGTCCAATAGATCACTGGTACTTTGTCTGTAAACTTTAGTGAGAATTGCACTATTACTATCTCCAAAAGCCACATTTAACTGTTTCTTTCCTTCTGCATTTATACCTTTATCTCCTACACTTGGAATTTGCTTGGCATCTCCCATAAAAACAATCTTAACCCCTTCGTTTTTAGCTACCTCAATAAAATCATTAAGGAAGTCATTTTCTACCATAGAAGTTTCATCTATAATGAAAATTTTATTGCCAAACCCATCCGGAACAACTCCACTATAGAATCCCATTGCTTTCTCACCATTTCTTATAGTACTGTAAAAAGAGGATGCCAAAGTTCTTGGAAGCTCTCTTGAACCTAACTCTGATGTTGTGATAGCCAATTTTACAGTTGCAGCATGAGTAGGAGCCATATATACAAAGTTGTTACCGAATTTGCTTTTAGCTTCCATATACTGCTGTAAGTACCCAATTATAGTAGTTTTACCTGTTCCGGCACTCCCTTCAATAGTAAAGAAATCATGTGTTCCACCAGGCTCATTAATATAATCAATAGCTTTTTCAAGAGCTGCTTTTTGCTGGTCTCCCAGTTGAAATTTAGTATCTATGGTAATTCCATCATAAGTAAATGTACTTGGATTAGATACTACTGTAGAAGTCTGCTCTTCATCTAAAGTTGATTCCTCAGATTCTACAGCATCCGTGTTTTTATCAGAGAGCATTACCATATCACCATTCTCAATAGTGATATATCTGATTGGTCCAAACTCTGTTTCGTATGTAATTATATCAGACTCATTTACAGAATAAGTATTTCCTGATAAATCTTGCACTGTGTTATTAGATTGGGGATCAATTCTTCTTTTGCCTTTCTCCTTCATTTGATTTAAAATAGACTCTCTACCATTTACACTGGTACTGTCATTACCTGAATAAACCCTTTTTCCTGTAGCTATAGAGTAGATTTTAAAATCGTCTACGACAATGTAACTTGTTCCATTATATATTGCAGTAGGATAATTTCCAATGGCCTTTAATTTATCAAGATTAGGAGTTCCGGAAAACTTAGTTCCATCTTCTTGGGTTAATTGAGCTTGACCAGATTTACTGTCCCCCCAATATAAATACTCTGTTCCATTATATTCTACAAGAGCTCCAGGAACTAAGCTTGGATTTTCTGTTTTAAGGAATTTACCATGTATTTGGGTATCTCTGTTCCCAGAAACAACCTCATTTGCCTTGTTTATAACATTATTTGACCTTTTTGAGAATGGTTTCACTTCCTGTTTTGCAATAGGTTGAGCTATATCTTGCTTTGCAATATGGTGATCTCTTAAGAAATTGTAAAGATTATGAGCAGTTGCATAGGAAACTGTATCTTTTCTCTTATTAGGCAATACCCTATTGAACAGGGCAGCTAAAGCATCTGCAAATTTCTCAAGGATATTCTTTCCACTCTGACGATATGGAGTTACAGCCATCTCTTGTGCAAATGATTCATCCTTTAAGAAGATTCCAGCTACAAATTCATGAATATTCTTTACTCTATAAGCATCTAAATTGTCTTCAAAATTTTCTTCACTCAACTCTGCACTCTTTCTGCTGACCCTCTCTTGCAAAGCTTCCAATCCTTGCTTATTAGCGATATGTTGGAAGGCATAGTTATATATTGAAATAAGATTGAGCAATTCTGACGGCAATTTGATCTCAGTCCCATCTTCATTTTGCAATATATCATAAGAAAGTCTGCCATCTTTTGTAATACCATTTATCTTTATGTACTGAGAAAAAGTTGAAGAAGTTACATCATGAATAAGTTCCTCTGCAATGGCAGCTAAAAGTTCATTCTTAGTTGGTTCCTCTCTTAAAAAAGTGTCTGAAATTTCAATTACTCTGGTGGCAGGGTTGTATCTAGCCTTCCCTTCTTCAAGGTTAGAAACTTTCATAGAGATTCTATCAAATGCTACAAAAGGAGTTATCATTTCATATAATGCAGCATAAGGTCCATTAGGATCATCTAATAGTTCAGCAAGCAGTTCTGGAATTCTGTTTTTACCTTTTTCATCTGTAGTACCTCTTTCATCTATGATGTCCTTTGTGGTAGGGTAGAACATTTTCTGAACCCCTACTTGGACAGGTGTAGTGTTATTCTTCTTAACCTTCGACTTCTTTGAATCTATCCCGGCTTGATATTCATTAAATCCAAAAGTCCCAAGAGTATCTATCTTTTCGTAGTAATTCTCGGCAGTATTTTCAAATAGCATAATATTTCCATCAGGATCTGTAATTTGGACAAAAGATGGACCACCCTCATGGTAAAAGCTTGTCATATTTTTTATATCCTTAGCTTTTACCTTATTCTCATTTAATATTTTTTTGAGTCTCTTGTCCGCAGATCTTACAAGGCCTAATTGTGGATCATTTTTAACTATAAATTTTCCAATATTTAGAGCTCTATCTGGATTGTGTTGGATGAATTGTTTTACAAAAACACTGTGGAAATTTTCACCAGTATAGTTTGTAATAATAATGTCCCCATTTTCAGTAACCACTAAAGTCCCTGGGTCCTCTCCCCTTCCTTTTAAAGCCCCATTTAGACTTGCAACCAAGGATTTTACAGTCTCTGGTCTCATGTTTGTCCTATTCTCTACCCTCCCATTTTCTGAGACTGAAGAGCCTAGTAGAGACTCCAAGGATTTATATACTCCATTATATATAATGTTCTGTCTTGTCGCCCTATTTGCATCAGTACTAGAGCTTATGTTCTCTGTAACTCCATTGTTTTCAAAAAGTTGTATAGGTAAGTGTTGTCTAAAGCCAATTGCTCCACCTTCTTGATTAGCAAGTAAGGAATACCTAAGTAGATCATCCATAAGCTGACCTTCTGTGTACTTTTCTCCATTTCTTGGAGCTAATTCTCTATCAGATCCTACAAACCTTTTTAGACTATTATAAATATCTAAACTATTTAAGCTGGAAATGTCAGAGTTATTGAAAGAAATGGTTGATGGGTGACTTTTTTCATTGATGTCAAATTTTAGATCTTGAAAGAAAGGCATATAAAAGAGATCTTTAAACTCCTCGCTCTTACTTAAGCTAAGTAAATAAGATGCAAGAGATTCATTTTCTCCTTGCCTGTCGAAAAATAAAGACTGAGTATGAGAATCAACATCTCCTCCAAATAGAAACCTACTGTTTGAATAAACATAATCTTTAAGCTCTCTGACAATTTGATATTTAAGCTCTGTAGCTTCTTTTGTCCCCTCATTTACATTTGATGTAGCTATAATAGAGTCAATTTGACTTTGCATAATAGGGTGGTCATAAGGAAACAGACTGTTATATAAATTGTACCCTAGAGTGATTGAATTGACTATCTTATGAGAATAGTGATTTGAAGGTTTAATAAATAGAGTCTCTGTAGGCATATCTTTAACCCTTATATATCCTCTACTTTCCAAGTCCCTGGCAGTCTCAGCAAAATCTGTATTATGCTCTACAAATTGAGACTCTCCTATCATTTTATCCTGATTGGTGATCTCTGGCTCGAAATTTCTGGCTAAAGTCTCTAGCCTGTCCATAAGAGCAATAACATCAAAATAAGACTTTCCTAATCCATTTCTTTCAATGTTTATAAATTGCTGGAGATCATTGTAACTTTTTGCAGCCCCTTGTAAGGTTCTAAAAGTTTCGTAGACATACCATTGTATCAAAGGTTGAGCATCTTTTTCCAAAAGATTATCTGAAAGTGTAAGAGAGCTTAAAGCTTTTCCAGCTTTTTCTTTTGCCTCGCTATTTAAGACACCCACTCTTGGCTCTCCCGTAAAAGCGTCTATTGCCCAATGATTTTCTAATCCCTTTCCAAATTTTTCAAGAAGTTCTGTTTCTGTAAGATCTCTATTATCTCCAAAAGCCATATTTGTCTCAGAACTATATTTATCCATAATTTTGGAATATTCTCTAAGTATAGGTTGATTTAGAAATAAGGAAGAGTATGATAGATTTTTACCTCCAACAAGAATATTATCATTATCAATACCATTTGATTGAAGAATTTTAAGGACAGTCATAGTATGAGAATTTTCATTTCTCCTGTCCATAATTTCAAGCTTCTGGTTATCTGTAGCGGAGTTTTGAGATTCCATGCCCAACTCTGAGGTACGTATTCCATTAACCTCTATCTTACCCATTATACCATCAAATACGAGATTTGGTCCAAGTTGAATATTATAAAAATAAGGTTTACCTTCTTTATCATAAGATCTAACAAGCCTGTGTTGATGTTCAGACTGTTGAAATAGAGAGTTCATAGTAACTGCATTGGAGTGTTCTCCAATTCCTATCTGACCATAAGCCCCACCTCTTAGTACTTTTCTTTGTGTAGTAGGGGAGAAGATATTAAAAACTGCATCTTTATCGGCAGAGGATATTTTATTATCCATATATTCTGCGGTATCTTCTGCTCTTTTTGTTGTTAAAACTTTATTTATAAGAGTTTGAACTTCAGGAGAAACAGATGAAAATACTGTCTTATACAGGGCTGTCAAATTATTTTGAAGTATCTCCTGCTGTCTTTTTTGATGTTCAGAAGAGTTTTTATATCTCTCAAGGGCATTTTTAATCTCTGAGTTATCAGTCATTTCTCTGGCTAACTCTTGGATTATTTTATCTCCTTCCTTACGTATATCAATTTCACCCTCTAGTGCAACTTCAAGTTCTTGGGGAAATAACAAATCTTTTAGTCTTGCTATTCTATCTTCTATTTGTTGTTTAGTAAGAATTTCTTCTCCTTCCTCTAAAAATAATTTAGTGTTGACAGCCTTTTCTTCATAGTTCTCCAGAGAATCTTCATAAATGGCCAATTCAATCAAAGACTCTTGGTTAGAGTCTACGAAAACTCTGAGAGAAGCATTATCTTTAATAGTCTCCATTTTAGTAAACATATCTGTCACAGCTTTGTTAAGAGCGTCATCTGCCTCCCTAAAAGGAACTACTTGTCTGTCAAGATCTGATTCTTGTAATCTTTTTACTGTGCCATCTGTTTTCTTAATTAGATGATAATTGTACACAAATCTGGTGTCAATATCATAATCCTCTCCAATTTGAGCAGTATGATCTTTAGGTACAACCATTAGATCTCCCATTCCATCAGGAAGTATTCCAGCTATCTCTATAATCACTCCAGATTGATGTGAAGATGTAGGAATTCTAAAAGAGAACATAGAGATTATATCCTGAGGTAAATCTAGTTTTCCATTTACTAAGTACTCTGAAAGATTTAACGTTTCTATTTCTCCAGTTTCCTCGTTTCTAACTTTAAATTTATTTGAGACAAAGACTTGTGCATATTGTAGATTACCTGATCTCTTATGTGTTGTAGCTTTTAGTCCCACTTCTGGGTCAAAATTAACAGTAGTAATTAGACCTCTCTTAAGCAAGTTATTATATTCCTCTTTTGAATACCCCTTAAAATCGAATCCTTCTTGTGAGCCTACTGGAGAAGAGAATCCAGCATTCTTAAGTCTAATATTATTCTTATTGACTACACTATTAAGAACTGATTCCAACTTTTGAGAGTTAGGCATCATGTGTAAAGGAAATTTAAGCATGGCTCTTTCTGGGGAAAGTCCAGCTTCAATTGCCTCAGATTTTGTCATAATGGTCTTTTTGCCATCTACATCAACTATGTAGCTAAGCTGTAAAGCCTCTCTATCTTGCTTGTTGTCTAATCTGCCTTTTAAGATTTTTACAAGCTCCTCCATTGCTTTTGGCTTCCCTCTTGCAATATCCCCGTAATTTTTTATTCCAAACCTTTTAAATAGTCTATCTGTAACTAATTTTTGTTCTTTTTCATAGATACCATCATAGATTTGTTTTAATTGTGGCCCATTCAATTTTCCGTCGATTGGCACTATCCCCAATTCCTCTAACAATGGTTCATCAAACAAACTTGGGAATACATGGTCTGAAATTTTATTTATTCCATCTCCAAGAATAATTTTCTCAAACTGAGTAGTCCTTGTAACCTCTACTTTTTCTGGGTCATAGGGCTTATCTTGTTGTATAAAAAAGTTTGCCCTGTCTAATTCTACAGTAGCAGCAGCTATTTTATCAAGATTTGGAAATTCTTTATGTAACTCATGGATACTTAAAGCTGAAGATGCAGCCCCTACCTTATTTGCACTATCATAAGAGGCTCTTACTGTTACCCCATCAGATTCTAAGTCTTCCATATTCCTACGGATAGCTTCCAATTTAGGGAACATCGCAGTAAGCTCTGGAATAAGTGGAAATGAAGACGACTTAATATATATCTCTCTTGAGTACTTATAGCCATTGACCTCTTCAAAATGGACTCCAGAGTACAAAGGTTTAGAAGTCTGCATAACAGACTTAGACTTAAGATCAGCCTCCTCTGGCTTCCATTTATTCTCCTCTGATATAAAGCCTTGTTTTTTAATGTCTTTACTCTGAGCTTCAAACTTCTTATAGATAGCTTTATATTCTTCTTCAGTTACAGTTCCTACTTCTTTGAGCTGTTGTAAATTGTCTTTCCAAGTTGCATACTCTTGAGCGTCAGTCATAGCAGTTTTTAGAAAAGCTATAGAATTAGGTATTTTCTTTTCTAACTTATTGTATAATTCGTCATACCTACTTTGCTGTTCGTCATCTCTATTGGCCTTATAAATATTATCAAGAGCTTTGAACTCTGCGACATCATCTTTTATAGTTTCGTAAACCCCTGGATAAAAGTAATCTACAATAGATCTAATTACCTCTGAAGCACTATCAACATCAGCCAACATTATTTGATAATACTTCCGATCCCCTTGAGAGTTTGGAAATTGAAGTCCTGGAGAAATTGCAGATTTTAACCTCTTTGAAAGGTTATTTTGAACGCCTTTCATAATATCTTTAACTTTCTTCTCTGCAATAGGCACTATATCCTCAATCCTTTGCTCAACTTCATTTAAACTGATAGACTTAGCAGAAAGTAATTTTGGAAATTCTTCAGCTATACTTTCTATATAATCTATGTCCTCTATATTGTCAAGGATTTCATTTCTTTGCTGTTCGGAAATATCTGAGTAGTAATGGTCAAGAATATCTTTGACATCAACTGAAGGGAGTCCAAATTCAAGATCTCTTCCCATTGCATCTTTAAAGTAGTTAGCTACATCTGAAGAGAAGATATTTTGTATATCCTTTAGTTGGATCATACTATTGATAACATAGTCATAGGTAATTAGTCTTGCTTTCTCCAAAGGGGACAAACCTTCTTTTGAATTTAAGTACTTACCATCAATAAACTTTAATTCTCCATTTAGGTAAATCTCATTATCAACCATCAGACCTGACTGTCCATCTTTTGAAAGGTAAACCTCAACTTCTTTATCAATGTTTCTTTGGACTTCCCCGTGAATATCGTCTTTGTACTGCTCTAAAAATAGGTCTATATTATCTCGGTAGGGTTTTCCATTAAGTTCATGGTGTTTGAGTACATCTACTAAAGGTCTTCTTACAGGGTTTCCATCGACATCTGTAGTCTCTAACATAAGGGTTCCCAAGGATGTGAGAGAAGTTATAAAATTTGCCCCAGCATTGTGTCCTTTTACATTGACTTTTTGATTTAATTTTCTACCAATATCATATACAGACTCCTCAGAAGTGCCCGCCTCATATTTCTTATTAAAAAATGCAAAAGCTTTATTTAATTCTTCCTCACTTACATTTTCTCTTTTTACTATCTTTTCTCCTATTGCTCTTAATTCTTCTGCTCTGGCATAATCTGTAATCCTTTTAAGATCTCCCCTTACCATAGCATCAGTAAAGAAGGTTAAAAAATCCTCAGACAAACCTTCTATACCGTCTTCAGTGACTTTGAAATTATTCTTCTGCAAGTCTATGAGAGCAGTTTTCAGTAATGGCATTTGAGAAGAGTCAGAAAGTGTTGAAAAAGATACCACACCTTTTCTAAGAGCTAGTCCTCTTCCCTCAAATCCAGATGCTACTATATTTCCATCAGAGTGGGCAAACATATTAAAGAGGGTTATAAAAGCGTCCTTATCAGACAGTTCTGTAATCCCCATGTCATCCCTTGACTTATTCCCAAGTTTCTTAAGGCTTTCAAGAGACATATTTATTACATCAATATATTCTTTTAACTCTGGGTTATTTTTAATAGCCTCAATAAGAAAACTTCCATCATTATGAGATAGATCAGATAGCTCTGCCATAAACTTTTCATCTCTCTGAAGTTTCTTAAGAATATTCGTAATTCTTTTTGGCTGTTGATAAGCATTGATAGGTTTTCCTGCAATTCTCATACTTGAGTCAGGAGTAAAAGTCATAATATTGTGAGCTGTTATCATTCTATTTAGAGCTCCTGTATTATTTGTAGTAAGGACATTAAAAGATTGCTGGGCATCAGCGTCATAAACGAACCTATTTGCAAAGCTTAAGACTTTCCCTAAACCTTTAAGAGTTCCGTCTGCTATCTTCTCCCTGATAAAATTCTCCTTGTCCTCGAAAGTTTTTGCATTCCTGAAAGCTTTTGCTAACTCCTTATTGTCAGATAAGAAAGGTCTAACTTTTGACAGGGATATTCTGCCTTTATCATCTAAGATTTTTCCCATATCTTGGATACGAAGGGCTGTATCCAGATTTTTCTTGAGTACATCTACAAGTTGATTGGGAGCAAGGATTCCAAATACCTGTCCAGACTTTTCCTGTTTTCCATTCACTGTTACCATTCCCTCTGTATAAAGGGAAAGTTCAACATTCCCCAAGAGATTTCCAGCCATAGCTTCTAAGGTCTCTGGAGTAGCCATAATACCAAAGGTTTTTAGAAATTTGTGAAGACTCTCCATATCAATAGTGTCATCTTCCAAGGCCAACTTTATACTGGCATAGTATTCATTGATTTTATCAGCTTCTGCTTTATGGATTTTATAGAGACCCTCTTCAAACCTCCCTACTAGACTAGAATCTTTAAAGTACTCGTTCCACTTTTGTCTAGCTGCAATCTCAGGATTTCTAGAATTGGCATCAAATCTCTGTACAGTAAAAACTCCTCCATTGGAGATACTGTACATCATAAATGCCATTTCAGTTTTTGGTTGATTTAGATTGTACAAGATTTCATTGAGAATTTGTTTATTCTCCTTCTCCATTCTCTCTAACCTTTCCAGCATCTCCTTGTAGAACTCAAATTCACTGGGATTAAGCTCCACCTTTTCGTTTATCCTGATTCTGATCTCTTCAAGAGTATTGTTTGATGTTTGTGACAATATCTGTTGAAGTGCAGCTACAGATTGAGAATATGGCATATAGGATTGCAATCCAGCAAATCCTTTTGCAGTTCTTGGATCTCTAATTCCAGAAAATAGAATTTTAACTCTGTCACTTAAAGATGTCTTGATATCATTTTCATAGGACTCCCTATTGTAGTCTTTTATATTTTCTGTCTCGTCAAGATTGAAATCTTCATCTGCCTCAAGATTAAAAATATTGTCAAGAAGCTCTCTAGCACTCCCGTCATATCTACCTATTCCAAGTATAGCATCTCTATTCTCTAATATGAAATTCAACTCTTCTGGAGTCCCATTTTCTCTTACATGGTCAACCACCTTATCAAAAGCCTTCTTTATCACTTCTCCAATTAAATCGGCTTTTGAGAAAGTTTTAGTTAAGTCCAACATTGAGAAAGCCTCAAAGAGAACATTGTAGTTGAGGTCATTTACGTCATGTGGCTGAGGTTTCCTAACTCTTTTAGGGAGTGCTTCATCTTTTGTGACTCCTTTCTCCCCTCTTTCCTCTTGGGAGTTAACGATTCCTTCAAGTATCTTTTCTCTTTGTTTAAGTTTTTTGGCTTCATTTTTAGCAGTTTTAATCTGGGTCTCTAAAGATTTTTTACGTCTTTTATCCTCCTCCTGTCTCAGGGATTCTTCAAGCCTCCCGGTACTATCTTCAATATCTTGTATATTATTTCTAACTGTCTGAAGTTGTTTTTCAGATTCAGTCATGGTAGGTTCACTCTCTTCCTGTGCCCTAACCTCCTCAGTTAAATGAGAATTATCAAATGAAATAATAGGTTGAGACTCACTGGACCATATACTTTCATGTGACGGTGATGTAATTTCAGTGAAAATAAAAGGAGTATGAATATTATCTAAAAGGATGTCACTACCTGTGGTAGATGATAATGTACCATTTACAACAGCATCAAGAAACTCTTGCACTGACTGCATTCCACGTATATCTGGAACTTTTTGTGCTGCTTTACTACTATGAGCTTGAACATCATAATCCTGTCTATAAGACATATTAGTCTTATAGTCTGGATTATCCATTTCCGCAGTTCTTTCTCCATCCCTCCATCTCCACTTTGGATAAAAGTTTTCAAATTTTGTAAGCATTGATAAAGCTGTTATATCAATACCGTATTCCTCCCTGAAAAATTTGGCTACCTTTCTGGCCGTTTCTACTGTCTCTGGAGTAGCTCTATCCCCTTTTGATAGGATAAATCCAAGCTTTCTTACCCTTTCAAAAATGTCTCCATATATTTCAAATTGTCCTTGAAGTTCAGAGGGATGCGAGATGATATGGTGAATAGTATATATCTGTTCCCCATCTCTATTAAATCCAACAGGCTTTATCATAGCCACTTTCCCAGAGGAGTCTTCCCCTTTCTTTTTGAAGAAGGCATCCAAATTTACAATTTGCCTTTTTGCTATCTGTTTTCCTCCTACAATTATAGCAGGATCACCCTTTCCTGTAGTCTGACTTACAATAGCATTTCCTTTCCCCACTACAGCAAATCCAATAGTATTCTTTGCAGCCTCTCTGTTACCTTTAAAAGCTTGTGCAACAGTATTTAATTTTTCAGAATCTTTATCCTCTTGGAGAAGTTCATTTTGAAATCCTGATCTACGATCATTAACAGTCATCATCAGATTCCCATCTGGGTTGATGGCCATTTGTCTCCTTGTATCAAGGTTGTTTTTTCTTGCCTTTTTAATTAACCTACTTCTCCTCTCCACAAGGGGGGCTCCAGTATTCTCATCAATCCTTAAAGAAGTATTTCTAGCATTCCACCAATGGTAATCATTGATACCTAAATCTGACATTTCCCCATCTACAATAAAACCTGTAGGGACGATTTTCAGGAATTCCTCATTTTGGAGTAGCTCTGTCTGCCCCTCTTTTGTTCTAAGTTTACGTGCCACCTCTGGATAAGAACCTTTTCCAAAAATCAATTCTACCATTTCTCTAGTGGTAATGTTGTCTGAGATAGGGGCATCAGTATCGTTTTCTGACCAAAGTCTCATTGGATTGTTTTCATCCAACAAGTAGTCAAAATTAAAACGTAGTTCTACCTGACTTCCTATTTTAAAATTCTCCCAATGGAGTCCAGGAAAAGCTGTAGTATTAATGATATTTGAAGTTGTTTGATACTTTTCCCCATCTTCAGTAATCTCATAATTAAGACCCAGCATTGCAACTTTAACAAGAGGGTCATCTATCTTATACCCCTGGTACATTTTTTTAACCTCTCCTGTGAGAGGATCAACTCCAAGTGTAGCTCCCTCTGTAAAAGATTCCTTTTCAGTTTGTTCAAGTTCTTGTATAGTTGATTCAGTTGTACCTTCCGGAATAGAATTTAGTCCTACTACCCCATCAAGAAGAGATGTATCTGCAAAATGAGCATTATACACATCTTGAAGAGCTTGTTTATCAAACTTTTCCTTAGTTACATTTTCCCAAGCCTTTGCTGTAAATTCGTAGAGTTGTTCTGTATTTGCACTTCCAAATCTACTTCTAAGTCCTGTAATCAGACCGTCAAAATTTACTGTTGGATTTTTCTCAAGAATTTTTGCAATACCTTCTTCAAGCTGTTTTACCTTTTCAATATGTGCTTTTTTCTCTGGGTCAAGTTTTACAGGTGCAAACAAAGGTTCAGCTAAAGCTTCTTCATCTAAACTTTTTGTAGTTGATTCTGTCTTAGCATCTGATTTAACAGTGGACGAAACTTTGTTTGCAACAGGAGAATCATTCTTTTGAGATCCTTGCCTTTCGCTTATTTCAAAGTTTATCTGTTTTAATTCGTCTTGCCAATACTCAAGGTCAGGGTTTAGAGTCTCTTTGATATAGTCTTTCGATTCCTTAGCATAAGCTTCTCTTTCCTTTTTACTTCCAAGTAACCTATCTGATAGAGATGGTTTTTCAGATTCTTTAATAACTTTTTGATGGTATTCTAAGTTTCGTTCAGCTTCTTCAAGTCTAAGTTCTATCTGTTGTTTTGCAAATAGTAGTTCATCTTTATCTCTAAGATTTTCAAAACTCTTTTCAGTCTCTTCTCTTAATACTTTCTGTCTTTCATCTTTTTCTTCCCTACTAAGTTTTTTATTGTCCTCTATATCCCAATATTTTTTTCTTTGTCCAAATTCTATATCCCTATATGTTGGGGACACTTCAACATCAGATGGTAGAGATTGAGCATCAACAGGTTGAAATATGCTTTCAGGAATAGCTTCGTCTACAAGTTCCTGTGAAGGCATAGTTGTAGAATTCTCAGCTGTATTTGAAGGATTAGCAGAAGCAACTGGACTAGGTTTCTTCTCCTCATACACTTTTTCATCAATTTTATTATTCTCCTTACCTTTTACTTTTTTATTAGAGGAAAATAATCTTGCAAGTTTTGATTTTGTCTCTTGAGCATTAGTTTTATTAGCATTTTCAACCTCTGCTTCAGCCCTTAAAGTTTCAAACTTCTTTGCTATCTTTTTTTGACCTTCCTCACTTGTCAAAAACTCATATTGTTCTTGCAGCTTACTTTTATTATCCTCTATACTTGCAATGGATAGCAAAGCTTCTCTAATTTCTCTAGCTTCTTTTGTAGAGGGATGAAGAGTTGCCCCAAGTTTTCTCTGATTGAGAAGGTCTGAATAAGACATAGAGCCATCTAATTCTACATCTTTTAAACTTTGTTTAGCTTGGCTGTCCAATCTAGCCTCATAAGCCTCATAAAGTTCGGGAAGAGTTTGTTCAATATCCTTTAAAGCTCTGTCTTGTATTATACTGTTTGCCCTATTTTCTACAATTAAATTAACTCCAGCAAAACTCGCATGTTCATCAAATACACCTGCTATCACATTATTAAAAGCGATAGCTTCTGTAATTTTTTGTTTGCTCTCTGCATCTAAATCTTCAGAGGACAGCATAGTACTTAGATGGCTATTAAATTCATCCATTACCCCTGCACTGGCAGCTCTTACAGCTTTATTTAAAAGAAGTTTGTCAGATAGAGCTACTGCTCTTTCTGTATCTCCATCTTCAACAGCCTTCTCTACCTCAGCTACATAATTTTCTATCTCTTGAGAATCTAATGCAACACCCAGAAATTTTGAGATATTCTCATTTGAAAAATCTGAAAGATTTGATATTTCATCAAGAACTTTTTTATTTTTTTTATAGCTTTTGTATTTAGCGGGAGATGATACTCCTTGCATAACAGCAGATTGTCCAAATCCCGTTAGAGCACCTATAACCCCTGATGTTATAGATTCAGTAGAAGAGCCTTGATTTATAATGAAATCCTCCATTCCAAGTACATCTCCTTTTGCTAGGGTTGTTCCAGCAAGTTCAGCGTATGCGTTGACATAGCCTTCCTCCACGTATTCTTGTCCAGATTCAATTAAAAGATTTACACCTCCCCTTGCTAATCCACGTTTTGAAAAGGGACTACTAAGCCCTCTTCTTGAAAACTTCACAGGACTCGTAAAATAAGCACCATAATTTAGATTGCTCAAAGTGTTAACACTGTTTATTGCTACAGCTACTTGCTTTGAAGCGTCTGCAAGTCCAAGAGACACTCTTACTACATCAGGATTTGCATCTTCAAATTCTCTTATTTTTTGGTTAAGGTATGCTTTCGCTTTAAGGTCTTGGTTTACCTCAGATAGTTCTGGATTATTTTTTTTATATTCCTGTTTAAAATCCTCTTCGTCAACTCCCATTTCACTTAGGATGTTATTCCTGTAAACTTGAGAAGCAACTTCTTTACCAATCATTTGAGATTCAGTGTTGGTCATAAGATAAGAGTTGGCGATAGTATGAAGAGTATTTTGAGCTTTGTTATTCGCCTCTGCAACTGAAGCTGCAAATTTTTCTCCCTTTAGTGCCTCTGGTGTATATTTTCCTATCCCCTTCTCAATTCTGTTTAGATTGCCCTCAAGAAGTTTTAAATTTCCAGAGAGAGCTTTAGAGTCTAAGCCAGGCAATTTTGCAATCTTGTCTCCAAACTTAGTCAGAGACTTTTCCGCAAGATTTGCCCCCCTTGTTAAGGCTTTACCAGTTGCCCCTACAGCTTTTCCAATTCCGGCCCCTCCCACTAAGAAGGATGCAGAAGATGTTACTCCTTGTAGTAAATTCTCACTGGCATATTTATCTGTAAAAAGATCGTAGTAGTTCCCCCCTTTTATCCTATCTGCCCAAGAGTATTTTGGGATGTATACAGGCTCACCATTTTCATTTTTTATTGGTCTTCCCCTTTCGTCTGTAACAGCCATTTCAATTTCCCAATTGTTGTCAGATCCTTCTGGAAACCTTTCCATTGGGATAGTAACATCTTCTCCAGTTTCATCGTCAGAGTAGGAAATTGTCCCTTCATTTAGTGGATCGACATCTTTACTATCCAGGAAATCTATTATCTCTCTCCCTTCAGCTTGCGCTGCAAGTTGAGATGTCATAGCTTTCCATTCTTGTTGTTGCTTAAAGAAATTATCAGATGCCTCAAACCCTAACGTATTCTCTAAAAAATTTTCCCAACCAGTCTTAGTTTGCCCTTTTTCGGCAGCAATTTGATATTGTTCTTTTAGTTCAGCTTCACTTTTACCCAATTTAATTTGAGCTTCTGCAACGTTTGCCCTCTCTGCATTTACTAATTGTTCATCATTATATAAAAGTTGCTGCATCCCTAAATTCGTACTATGATAAAGTTTTTGAAGGCTATCCCACATAACGGATCTTTGAGCTGATCCTAAATCTCCCTTCCCTATAGTTTTTGTCAGATCTAAGATTGAAGTGGGGGTATCATAAAAGACTCCCTTTAAAAATTCCCCAACCATCTTATTACTCTTTTGCCCAATATCATAGGCGGTACTAAAGGCCCTTTTCTTACCGATATCAGAGAGGACTTCCCCCAACTCTTCGGCTGGAATTTCATCATAGTATGTAGATGTATCATTTGCCAAGTTGGGCAAAGCGATATGGGAAATTGTAGATGCTATTCCCTCTCCTATAGATAAATCTGAAAGGTTTTTTCGTTTGTAGTATTTACCGTCTTCCTCCTTATAGGCTCGCAGCTTACTATTACTGCCCATACCCTCAAGAAGATTTCCAAACCAACTAGAAGCATTTACAGCTGCTTCTGTCAATTTTAACTGCTTTTCAAATTCTTTTGCCTCTTTAATTTGCCTGTCATACTCTTCAGATTGGGCTATTGCTTCGGCATTTATCCTTTTCCATTCTTCCTCTCTCTCTTTCTCTATCTCTCTCCTTTCTAGAAATCTCTTAACACTTTCTTCTGCCAATATCTTTTCCTTCTCTTCTTCAGACAATCCCTCTAAATCTAAATTTGTAGGACTTACAGAGGTAGAGCGAGACCTGCGATGTTGAACTGCTCTATTTAAAATTTCATCTCTTCTTGATTTTGACATCTTAATTATCAGTTTAAAGGATTTGTAAGACTTGTTCTTGTTACGTCTCCTGGTACATAATATTCAGCCCTAACAAATGTACCTTTTTCGTCAGATGTTCCTGGATTAATTCCGCCCTCTTTACTTTCACCTCCTTCTTTAGGGTCATAGTAAACTTTTAAAATTACTTTAGATCCTGGAATAGGTTTGTTATTTGCATCCACATCCATTCCTGGAACAAACTCGGCAGTATTAGTCAGAGGCTCAATTCCTAATATAGTTTTTCTTCCAACTCCAGGTAAATTTACAACTTTCCCTGGTTTCTGAAGTTCATATAATGATATAGGTCTAGGAGCCCTTCTCATTATCTCATTTTCATCCGCATCAAGCTCCCCTGTAGGTATATTTTCTTGAAAGGATATTTGACTTCCATCTGATCCTGTTACAAAGAAATATCCTGGTTTCGCAAGTAAATTTTGGACAAGTGCATCACTCCTATACGCAGCCCCTATAGCCTTAGTTTCTTGTGCAGAATATCCTAAATCTGCGAATTGCTTAACTCCAGCTCTTTTAGCTGCGTTATATTGAGCACTAATATCAATGGCTTGTTTTACTATACTGTTTGTGAAGTCATCTGGGAAGGCAAGAACATCCTCAAAAAACTTCTGCTCTTCTCCCGCAGGAACATTATGTAGTCTTGCGAATGATTCAACAGCTACTATTCTTGCTTCTTCAACTTTCTTTCCCATATCGGTTAAATAGTATGTAGAAGCATCACTATCTGTAGCTGCATCGTAGGCCTCCCTTACTGCTTTTTTGGCTTCAAGTTCCCTTGATATTTTTGTTGCTTTAACTTGATTGGCAGTCATACTTCTCGTAGCTGAAGTTCTAGAATATATTTGTGAGAGTGCCCCCTGCATTATTTCATAAGGAACAGTCCCCTTTTTATCAAAGTTCATTTCTCCATTTTCATCGTACCACTGCCTATCAAAATAATCTTCGTCATGTTTAATGTACCCCTCAAGATTTTCCCCCTTTAAAAATCCTTCGACAGCTTGCTCCAACTTCTCTTTTGCTAAGAATGCTCTTGTATTTGTTCCACTTATGATAAAGTCTCCATCATCATCTACAGATAAATTTGCATAGGCGGTCCCTATAACATCCTCCCCTACACTCTTTGCTATCTCAGAGGCTGAGTACTCTTCCAGAAAATTTCTATTGTCATAGAACCCATCTTCATATTTAAAGGGACTTTCATTACCTTTTGAACCTCCAGCTTCAAAGTAAGGATTTTGAAGTCTCTCCCTATAAATTTTTCTTCTTTCTGGATCAGTTACATTTGCCATTAAATCTGCTTCAAAAGCTTCAACTCCTTCTGCAGTTTCTTGTAAACGTCTAATATCTCCTGATCTAAATCTATTTCTTGTTTTATCTCTGAGAGCTTGCATTTGAGTTTTGTAAGCTGGATCTAAAAAATTCTTTTGCATGTTGGTTGCAATCTTGGAAGCCTCATCTTCCAACTCCTTGTAAATTTCATTTACGTAAGCTTTCTCAGGATCTTTGTCAGCATGCAAAAGCTCTAGACTTTTATAAAGTTCTAGAGCATTGGCATCTTGCTGTATCTCATTTTCTTTTTTGCTGAGGGCTCCCATCAACATCTCCCAAGGTGGTTGATATAGGTAGTCCTCTCTGAACTGTACTTCTGGGGCTCTGTAAAATCTTGACATCTGTTATTTACCTTTAGATTTTTGTTTCTCTACTGCTCCAGCCCAAAGTCTAGCTCTTTCTTCTGTGTCAGCCTCTTCCCAAGTTTTTGTAGGTATGCCCATTTTTTCTGGATCAACCTGAGCAAGAAGGTCGTTAACGTTTCCTATAACATAGCCTCCATCTTTTGACCTCATTTCACCAGTCTTATAATCTATCTCAACAGCATTGAACAAGCTTCCCATAGCCTCTGCTGTAACTCCTCTTGTTTTCATAGTGTTTAGACTTTTCCCCATTGAAATATTTGAATCTTCTCTCTGAAGTCTAGCTTTTGCCAAATTACTATAAAAAGCACCTCTATCTTGCCTGTCTGCCAAATCTCTACCTTCTTCACCTCTCATCACTTGGGCATCTCTAGATTCTTGAACCCTAGCTTTATTAGTTAAAATATCCATCATTAATTTGTCAGAGTCTGTGTACACTTTTCTTGTAGCCTCATTTGTACCTTGATGGACAGCTAAGTCCCCTGCTCTTAAGCTTCCTATTCCTCTTGCAGTATTCCTAATACTTGAAAGTGCATTGTTTGAACTTAACCTAATGTCTCTTAGAGACTCAGATTTTTGTCTCTCTGCATAATCTTTAGCTTCATCAAAAGACCTTAGGGAATCTGCACCATAGTTTAGGTAAGCATTTTTGTTTGGGGTATTTGCTGCCTCTGACTCTAAAAGAGTTTGCATAGGGATTTGACCTTGCCTGAAAGTACCAACCATACCTAAGGCATCTCCAGCAGTAGTATTTGAAATACTTTCTAAAAAATTATTGAACATACCTCCTAATGCGTCTCCTCTCCTTTTTGTTCTATCATTCTCGGGAACCTGTCCTGCATAAGCAAATTTCTCTTGTTGTGGATCTGCTTCTCCCCTAGCTTCAAGTAAAGTTCTTATAGTGTCTTGAATTTGAAGATCAAAGGCTTGTTCTTTTTCATTAGTCTCTGCAACTCTTTGTTTTGTATTTTTTACTAATGCATCAGTGTGGTCAAGTTCAAGAAGTTCCTCTAGTGTTATAGACTTTTTGTGCCTTTTCTTTTCTCTATTAGCCATTGTAACTCCATCAATCTTAATCCTTTTCGAGAACATTTCAGTTCCTGGAGGTAAGGAAACAGGAATTCCTCCCTGTTCATGAGAAGCCCCTTTAAAATCTATTAGGTTCCCTTGTGGAGTTTTTCCTACCTCTTCACCTTCGACTTCAACAGGAGAATTCTGCATCCCAGGTAAAGGAGGCATTTCAGGGACATTTAGTCCATAGGCTCCTTTTGCGACTGTAAATGCAGGCTGTTCTTCCATGCTTCCCCAATCATAAGTTTTCCCATTGAGACCTCCTCCTCCACCCATACTTCCTGAAATACCACTAGACATCATGGACATCCCAGACTGCAAAGCATACTGGCCAAACATATCAAGGACTGAAGTAAGAGTATTCTCAGACTCTTGGTCTGCTCTTGCCATAAGGATTTGATTACGCCTTAGAGCCTCTTCTGGAGATTCAATCCCTAAAGACACAGGTTGTCCAGGATTTATCCCTCCTGTTTGGAGGGGTATGATACCTCCTGTAGCATATTTTTTCCTACTCTTTTTTCTAACAGTTTTTTTCTTCTTCATAATTTAATCTTTTAGTAGGAAATGTAAGTCTTGACTTTTTTATTAATATAATTATGAACTTAACTTAACATTTAAGTTAAAGTTTCATTATTAACTATAAAGTTAGAGATAAGATTGACATCAGCAAATTTATCGAATATCAACCTAACAATCAAATATTTCCCTTTAAAACTTTCTAGCTGTTCCCAACTCTTATTTTCATCTAAAGTTGAAACATTTAACACTTTATCTATATAATAATCTCCTTGTAATTCTTCTTCTGAAGAGTTCCAAATAGAGTCATTGTAATTTACCCTTATGTCTCTTAAGTCATTCATAAACCACATTTCTTTATCTCTTGTGAGACTTGTAGTATCTTGATCTCTAACTCTGGACATCATGAAATCTACCTCATCCTTATCCTCCACCTTAAGTTCCAACATTCCACTACATTGATGGGAATTGTAGACTATAGCTTTATTAAAAGTTATTAATCTATTCTCATACTCTTGTTTAGTGTTTTCACTGTACTTTAAAGCTATTGTACTAAGACCTATATGATTATAGATTTTCTCTCTGACTGGAGTGGATATCAGTACGTACTCTAAAATATACGGATACTCTTTTCCATAGTATGTACAATATGTTTTTGCCTTGTTATGCTCCCAAATTGAGTTAGCAGCTTTGGCGAATATATTGTTTTGACTAGCTACCCAAGAGAAAAATCTATCTCTTGCAGTAATGTAAAAGTTTGGCAAAAAAGAGTGCCAAGATACCCAAAAAGGTGCTTGGGGATTTTCCACGCTGAAACTTATTGTCCAAGATCTATTATTCTTAATAGCATTTTGAATAATTATTCCCTCTACAGTTTCGTAGACAGTTTCTATAACTGGCCTTTTTACAGTAACTGTATCATAGTACCCACTTTTTATCAAGTATCTATCATCTGTACTATGGTTAGACTGAGAACTGCAATCTGCTATAACTGATTGTTCTCCAGGTGGGTAGTCTGGAAACCCATTTGGATTTGGGATAGGGGGAAAGTGACTGTGAGGTTGGTGATAATCTACTTGCCCATCCATTAATAGAGGACTTCCCCAGTGTTCTATAAATATACAATCTTCTTCATACAGACATGTCCAAGTGACCCACTCTGCATCCTCTTCCCTTTGCCCAGGAATATACTGCTTAAAAGTAACTTTACCTCCAAGTATACATTCTTCTTCTCCACAAGGAGATTGACAAGGATCTGGAAAATCTGTATCAGGATCCTCTTGACCCTCTCCTACAATAGGATTTTCCCTTGAGTTAATACCTCTTACTCCAGTTCCATACCATGTAAAATTCTCATATACAGGGGGAATCCAAACGTGTTCTACGAAATCTTTTTCTACAAGTACTTCAGTAGAGAATTTCATCTTTCCATCTATGATGCCTAAAAATGTGTAGCCCTGAAGAATTTTTTGATTTATTATAGATTGATAGTTTTCAAACTTTATTAATATGTTATTAAAAATAGTAAGTCTAAAATCAGAACCTCCAGAAAATAGAGAGTCAGAAAGATCTAAATCTTTTTTAGTAAATATCACTCTATTATTTTCCAAGTCTTGGGCAGCTATAAAACCAGTTCCGTAAAGATTGCTTGGATTATCTCTGAAAGGATATTCACTTTTAGTTATCTTCTTATACTTTTCGTCAAGGTTCACTTTTAAGTTATTCCAAAACCATTTAGAAATTCCATATTTAGAAATTGGAATAAGATTTTGCCCATTGAATTGAAAGATAGTTCTCTGACTTTCACACACAAAAAAGTATCCTACATCTGTCTTAGTAGCTCCCCATTTATGCTGGAGTCCTGCTGAATTTCCAGAGAAACTGTCTACTATTTTTCTTGGGGGAATATCAAAATAAGACCCTGTTCCAATGAAAGATACAATTTGATCTGTAACTCTCTCCTGCTGATTTTTAGGGACTTCATATAAAGCTTCTTTTGTATGTATATAAAATCTTTCCCCTAGAGTAAAGAAATTTACTATCTCTCCTGACTCCCCTTCAATGTCCTTATAATTGTTTGGAAGAAACACTTGATAATTGTCTGTCAACTCTTCTTGAAAAGATTGTTGAGACCATCTCCATCTATGTGGAAATACCTCTTTACAATCTGAACAACAGTCATATTCTATTGGAAGATGTGCAAATATTTTTTGAACATTCTTTCTTTCATAGTCAGGGTTAATCTTATAGTATTCTCCAAGAGGAACTCCTATAAGTAGGTGTCCATCATTTCTATCAGGGTCAAAAGCTAGCAACTTCTTGGCAATATGGGTCTCAAAAGAAGATATTGGATAACGTTTCTGATTACTGTCTGCATAATAAGCTCCAAAAAATTCCCAAATACTTATAGGAGAATTTTGTCCAGATTCTATCTTTCCAGGGGCAGGCAAAAAATTGGGGACTCCAGATGACATTTTAACCCTTAGATTTATATTTATAGAAGACTCGAACCACAAATTAGTGAGACAGTCTCCAATCCACTGTATAGTGTCATCTGAGGGGCCAGATCTTGCACTACTCCAAGCATGCTCAGTCTGTCCAGTCCAAGGTATAGGAAAGTAATGTACTACCCTATTTGTATATTCATAAAAAGTCTTTACCCAAATATCAAGAGCAGTAAACCTTAGACCTTTGTCGTACTCTCTTAGATAGGCTTTATTCCAATTATCCTGTTTGATACCAGAACTTAAAATTAGAACTCCGCCACCTATCATAGCTATTCCAAGCCCTATTAAAATGGAACTACCCCCAGCAGTAAAAATAGCTAGTACAGCACCTACCACAGCAACAAAAATCCCTACCACAACAGTTAGTGCACTTGATTTTCCTACTCTTTTAGCCACCCTGTTGTCCCAAAATACAGTATTTACATACCGCATTGGAGAGACATAAGAATCCCCACTGAAGATAGTAGTTTCACTAGTTTCGCTGTGATTGTCACTAAAGTATTGAGGTTTTTTACTGTCCATGTAGTATGGAAGTAATCTAAAGTTAGAGTAAGAGTTTAGGTTGTTTCTCTTAAATACTACATAAGGCAGTTTACTTTCATCCTCAATAGTTACACCATCTTCCAATTGAATTATGCCAATTTGATTATCTGCTGCAATATTATAAACATCATTAGCTCCCTTATTTATTGATCTACTTTCCAAAGCAGACAAGTAAAAATGTTCTTTTATGTCAGTTTTACCAAAAGTAAAAGTATTTTTATCTTCGTATTCTAAGATACTATCTCTTGATATGGCGTTAAAACTGAATCCATCAAAACCTCTGGTATAAGCTTCTTTAGATGGTGCGTGACCATCATCATTCCCACCTTTTTGTCGACTCCCGTCATAAGATGATCCATCATAAACGTCATCATAATTAATTTTTCCATATTCTACATCAGTAACTTTAAAATTACCCTGTTGAATAATCTCATCATAGATTGTATATTTTCTATCCTTAAACTTATGTTCTGGGTGAATTACTCCATAAACTGATTTCTCAAGTTTTGCTTCCTCTGGATTAAGAAGGCCTTGACCTATGTACTTTTCATTCTCAACAGTAGGGATAAGTACTCCAGAATCTAGTATACTTTTTTCAAACTCTGTTCTTTCATTTCTTACAATATAATATCCAATAATCTTATTCCCTTTTTCATCAGACTCAGGCATTTCTATCCCAGAAAATTTTATACCTAGTATGTCTGTCTCATAAAGAATATCTTGGATGACAGTGTTATTTCTTTCTTTTGTTATCTTAAGAGTTGCATTACCATCAAAATATTGTCCATGATTATTTGTATAAGTTGCTACATTATTCACAAGGTCTATCTCGTTATACTCACCTGAACTATCTGAAATGCTCACTTTAATTTGAGAAAAATCATCAATCAAATGGTAAGGAGAAACTTGAGTTAATCCTAAAAGAAAAGACTCTTCTCCAAAAGCATATTGATCTGGATTTACAGACTGGTAAAATTCAAAAGACTCTCCTCCAGAAAGATATTCAACTTTTATTTCAAATCCAGGTCTTTGAGTTGGAGTACAATCTACATCCCCCTCTTCACAGATAATGGGGGTTAACAAGTTCCCATTTACATTCAGCTGAAGTTGGTATTGTGGAATAACATTCTGTTGCCCTTTAGAACTTCTAACTAAAGGTATATTTAGCTCGCTTCTTAGTGGAAATCTATGGTGTCTAACTTGTTTCCCTTTAAGTGGGACTCCTTCACAATCATTGCCCCAATAATTTGACCCTCCACATTCATCTATGGAAGTGTAAGATCCGCTGACACCATTGATCTTAGACATTGGAAAAGTTGTGGGAACACTTGAAGTTACATCTGGAGAGTACACTTTGTCGTCTTCAGACAATGGACTCCTACCAGGAATATGGTAAGCTGGGGATAATCCATCCTCTAGTATGTAGACAATTGCAAAAGAGTATATTTCTCCAGGCATATACCCTACATCTTCAACTCTATGGGAAGCTCTTTTAGGGTTTCCTTCAAAATCGAGAGAAGATAAATTGATAGTTTTTATTACACAATCTGCCGTAATCCTAGAGGCATATTTTTGAAGTTTACAAAAATCACTTTGATTCCCCTGAATGTTACCTAACATAAGCATATTCTGCAATTGCTCTACACTTTCAGCCTGTTCAATAACATCTGTGAAAGATAGTATCTCAGTTTCAGTTCCAGTTGTTTCAAAATTTTCTCCAGTGTATGTGAACTCAGATTGTTCAATAGGGATAATAGAAGTATACTGAACTTCGTTTATTTGACCAGATCCAGTGTTTGCAACTATAATGGCTAACCTGAAAAAATCGTAATTTCTGTCAGGTCTCGCTACTGTAATTTTTATAGCTTTATCAGTAGCTTTGTAATCCATATAATCTTCTGTAGAAGTCATGCTACCGTTAATATCTCTATACTCTAAAGAGAAGGGATCATTATAAATAATAATTGGAGCTGAAGAATTGATCCATTCAGTAGGGTTTAGCCCCCTATCAATATATTGTATTGAAAAATTATAAGACCCAGGTAGAAGGCTTCCTCCAGTATCAAGAACTTCAAACTTTGAAAATTCAGGTATTCTTGAATATAATTTTTGAAGATTGAATAATCTACTGTCCCAATGTCCACTCCCGCTATTTTTAAATTTCTCTGGATTATAGAAGTCATATAGCATAGGTCTAATTTTCTTACCTACAAAGTATATTGTTTTTTGACATCCTCTCCGTAATCTATAAATAGCACTAATTTGGTTCTCAACTCTAAAACCTAATTTCTGCCCCTCTGGACTGTCTTTATCATTAACATGTGTTGTATACTCTCCATCAGCATCAAGTATCCCTATTTCAGATACATCATCTTTAACAAGAAATAAGGCAGTTTCTCCGTCGCCAATATAAACTTTCCCTATTGGTGTAAATCCTATTGGTAAATTCGCGTAGAGAACATTCCCCACCTCTCTTGCTTTAGAGGAAGAGTTTCCAAATCTTGATCCTGAAACAGCGTTAAGGGCAAATGGATAAGTCCCCTCCGGCTGTTGCAGAGGGGAATTATCAGAATGCAAACCTAGTGAGGAACTTGTGAGGTCATCATAAGTTGCGGACTTTGGTCCAGTTTTATTATTATCGTTTGCCATTTCTCTTATCTATTGTTAAAGACTCTTCCTTCTGAGGACTCCATTTTAAGTCTGTTGTTAGCTTGCTTTACATATTTTAACCATTGTCTCTCGTTATCTTGAGCCAATCTGGCAAAGCCTTCTCTCCCCTCCCAAGAATACCTTTCTGCAAGTTTCCATTTTATAAAAGCTATTATAGCAGAGATATGACTACTCGTATTTGGAATTAAAGGAAAACCATTTTCATCTTCTGGAGTTTTATAATATGCCATTGCAATGTACCCTTCCTTAAAGGAGAATCTTAATCTTCGATCTTCTATCCCCACAATAGTATATTCATCTTGACAATTTTCATAAAGATCTAAATTTGTCTTGCAGGCAAGGGAATTGAAAAATACGTTTTTTGTAGGACGTATAGGGGTGAAATTTTCTACATAAAAAGGCTTTTGAGCCCAATCTATATATTGCCACTTTAAGTCAATATGAGGTCGGTACATCTCAGAATCACACAGACTTTCACACTCACTCTTTGGAGCTGGGGCTTCCTCAATAATATCTTTTGTCAAGCCACATTTATCCTCTTTTTTCCAATTGTTATGTCTGGCTAACATAATAGCTTTCTTAAACCCCTTTGGAAGATTTGTCTCGTAGTTTATCACTTCTGTTAATGTAACAGATTCCTCCAAAGATTCTGGAGAAGCAAGAAATCCCAACGCATCATCTGTCCAATCAATAACGTCAAGTTCTGAAACATCCTCATTTTTAATACTTTTGTGGAGTTTAAAAAGTATGGTATCTACTCCAACATACTCTATCTGTGACATAAATTTAAGATTTAGTAACGTAATTAACTCTCTTCTCAATAATATTTTTATTGACTGCCCTCTTATTAGCTCTTGTCATTCTTAGTGAATATAGTGTTTTATTTTCTATAAGAACTCTTGCTTTTGACCAAAAATATTTATACCTAACTTGATTAGTATGACTATTAAGATGATAAACTTTTTTCTTTTCTGCCTTGGCTTTTTCACTTTTTTCCCAAAGCTCCTTTGTCTTAACCCAATCTGGAGCTAGCCCCACTACATTACCTTCTTCATCGTATCTAATCTTCTGCTTCTTCCCTATTATCTGCAATGTTCCAAGCCTTGACGGGAGAGTTACTTTTTTCCCCTCTTTGACCTTATTCATCAAAAATTTATTAAATTCAGCAGTTAAAAACTGATATTTACTTTTTTCTACAATATCATTTTTAGTTGTTTCTGTATATTGTAAATAACTATCTTTAATACTTTTTGTCATTGCTATTGAGATTCTCCTTGTGAAACTTCTCTTTGTCTTGGTGCAGATCCTTCTGGACTGTCTCCAGATAACTCAGCTCTTATAAGGTTCACTAAAGTAGGGACTAATTTCTTATCAAAATGAAAATCCCTGTCAACATTACTTACACAAGTATCTGAATCCCCACAAGAACTTGGAAAGTTATAAGCCTCAAGGGGATCTACAAATACCCCTGTAATAGACAAACTTTTAGGTCCTCGAGTATGTGTCATATATATCTTCCCGTCTTTAAAAAAATACCCCGAAAAAGATTTTGCAAATCTGCTTCCAGAACTGTATTTTACACTAGTATTTGACATCTCATCATATTTTACCATTCTATCACTAGAAGATACCTCTGATATAATGTAAGATGTAAATCCCATCATAATAGGTGGAATTTTATGTTTTGATTTAAGTACCGTACATCCTCTAATCCCCAATGCCTCACACTCTTCTTCTTTTACCCTTTCCATTTCAACAAAAGGTAAAGTTTGATAATTCCAAGAACTTATATTTTGTTTTTTCTTTACTATTTGGCTCAATAGAATTTCCCTTCCACTAACCATCATTGAATATACATGTCTCCTCTTTAATCTAAAAGAAGTACTTTGCACACCTCCGGCAAATCTGGATCTGACTCGTTGTATAATTTTTCCAATTTCCATATTACATCTTTGTAAATTCCTCTTTTAATTGTTTCGTTAAATCCTCAGTATCATATATTTCATATTCTCCTGTGTCCTTTAACCAAATTAATTTTCTTGAGCTGACTTGTAACCCAGTTTGCTCAAACAGTATTTGATAGCAAGATAGTTGAATTTGATACTTATTAAAAGAGGTATCTAACATGTGACTAAAAGGGGGAAGAAGTTTTTTTCCTTTATAGTTTTTAAAGATATCTTCATTTGTCTTGTAGTCTGAAATTATGTAGCTTCCACTTTCAAGATTATGAAAGACAACGTCTGTAGTTCCAGCAAACATCTTTTCTTTGTGGTACATTTTAAGTTCTAAAGCGGCTGGAACAATGTGTTCAGGAAGGTCATTCCAAAATTTTACAACTGCCCTCTCATGTCCATTTTTTGGCAGCATGTGCTTATTATTGGGATACAACTCTGCAAACAAATGTACCTCAGTTCCAAAATCACAAGCTTTCTGTCTTTTTTCATCCCAAATATTCAAAATATCTTGTTGTGAAATTCCATCTCTCTTTGCTATAGCTAAGCTTACATCCCTCTCAGGAAAGGGTTCTACATACTTCTGGATCACATTTGATACCGAAGATTTTATCCTCTTTTCACCAAAGTAATATTTATGCCCTAAGTCCTCGAAACTGAGCCCTCTGAAAAATTCCTCAAATACTTCGTTATATTTTACCATATTACAAATGTACCTAAAAGACTTCTTAAATTTCTACATAATGTTTATAATCACTAGGGAGTCTGTCTCGCAATTTTTTCTGCACCTCTATTACCTCAATTTTGCCATCCTTGTTTATGTCAAATAGTGGATTCCATTTAGCAACTCTTTCATGTGATAATCCTTTTGCCTGTAGTACCCAATTTTTAGGTCTACCTATTGCAACAGGAAAAAACACAGCGAAATATACATCAGTTAGGGTGTTAAGTTTTTTTCTATGGGGCCAAAAATATTTTTCAACGTATTCAAGTTGTTCTACAGCATTCATTTTTCTAAGTTTTGCAGTAGTAGTTCCTATAGATTTTGCAGCTGTTTCTCCAAATTGAATGAGCCCTGTATAACCTAGTGAATTTGTAATAGAGGGGTCAAAGGTGGACGCAGTCTCAAGTTCAAATACAGCCATAAGAAAGTCTGGATTTATTTTCAAATTATCTGCCACCTTTATCACACCATTTTTAAAATCTTCTATAGAAGTTTTCAAAACATTTTCTTTTAGCTTCTCTTGAAATAAGAGTTTGGGGGCAGGGGTAGGGGCAGTCTCCACAGTTAAAAATTTTTCCATTAATATTTTTAAATTTTCTTTCCAATAATGAACAGGCAATTTCATATTACAATTTTTTACTGTTATCTATCTTATTTACTCTAAAGGTCCTTCGGCTTTATTATTCCCACCTTTTAAATTTCCACTCATGCTGTCAAAAAAATCCTTTAGCTTCCCATCTTTTTCATATTGATAGAGTGCTTGAATGACGAATTTTGGCGGGTATTTTCCACCTGTCAAGATGAAAACGTTCCTGAGTGCTTTGGAGACGGGATAGAGTATTGTTATAAACTCAATCGTTTTTTTGAACGCCAATCCTGCCACGCTTTCCCCAAGTGGTGTTGATAATGCACCTAAAAGAAGATACACGCCTGTAACCACTACTAACATTTCAAGATTTTTCCAAAGCATTATGCCTAAATCAAACGTGCCTTTGCTCCAATGAAAACGAGCTCCGATAAAAAAATTTGCCAAAAGTGCAGTTGAAATTGCAATTGCAAATAATTCGTTTTCCCTATACCACCCCGATAAAAAGCCGTACAAGAATAAAAACGGTGCTGATTTTAAGATGACCTCGAAAAAGTATTCCAGTCTGTCAGACCAAGATATCTTGGCTTTACTTGAGAATAGTAGCACTAAAGGTACTATCACCAAAGCTATTTTGATTCGTGTCTTGCTTAAAAATGTTTTTATTCTATTTCTCATACTCAATTTTTATACGAAATCAAAACCGCTTAATCTTATTTGAATTTAAACTCCTCGTTAACCAAAATTAACGTTCTTTTATCTTCCTCCAAAGTTATGATTGCGTAATTCTCCCCAATCACCAAGAATGCGAAATTTGCATCCCGCAATTTGAACTTCCATTGTTTGTCGATCAAGCTGAAATCCTCTGATGAAATGCCGATTGTTTTTTCCATGAATCCGAGATTAAAGATAATGTTATTTTCAGTAGGTTGGACAACAACTGTTCTTTCATCATCTTCAAAATCCTTTTCTTTTAGCTTTCTTATTTCCACAAAGTTGGTGATAGGTGATTCTGAAATAAAACTTTTCGAATAGTCGAAATGCGTTTTTTTCGTGGTGCTAATATCCTGTGCAGATAGGTTACACATGAACATTAGCACTAGTAATGTAAGTATTTTTTTCATGTTAAAAAATCATCATAATTATTTCCAAAATAAAAATAGTCAGCAATCCCGCCATGCAGGTAGCTACTGCATCTGATACCTGCATCCTGCCCTTTCCGAGTAGCTTATCCCAGATTAGTTCCTTGCCTATCCCTGCCACTATAACGGCTAATATAGCTACAATATAAGCAGGGTAATTAATTGACAATAATAGCATTAGAATGTAGACCAATACGGCTATCCCAGCCCCTGCCATTGCGTGTAATTTCAAATCTTTTCTCATAATAGTTGTATTTATTTAAATTAAAATTATTCTTCTGGTATTTCGTATTCGGGGTATTCTATTTTGAACTGTTCTAAAGTCCCCTCAAATACACTTATATTTTCTGGGCATGCGTAATGCTGCCCTTCCTCCACTACGACTTTAAACTTCTTAGTGTCCTCGCAGAAAAGAATAATAGTTTGTGTTGCTACTCCTTGTTTCATAATTTATTATTTTAAACGGGTCCACCATCAACTACTGTCCATCCAAAATCATTAACTAATGTGTCTCTTGCTGCAACTGCTGCGGGTGAGTATTTTGAGTTTCCTCCATGAAATGTCCCATCAGGTATCAAGTTTTGACTGGCCATACTGATTAACAATGCATCATAATTAGGGGTTGATAGTTCTGCCGATCCCAGGAATCTAGCCATAGAAGTAACACTCTCAAAATTCCACCCACTAAGGTCTTGGTTGAAATTTGTAGCGCTGTCAAACATTCTACTCATAGAAGTAACATTAGAAGTGTCCCACCCACCAATGTCTTGGTTGAAATTTGTCAATTCAAACATTTGATTCATACTTATAGCGCTACTCGTGTCCCACTCCCCAATATCCCCATTGAAATTAGTGGCACCTAAAAACATTATATTAAAAGATCTTACTTTACTTGTATCCCAGTGCCCAATATCTGCATTAAATGTTTTACATTGTGCGAAGAATCTCGTAAATTGTGTGGTAGTTATTCCGCTAAGATTGGGTGCGTCTATTGCGTTGACTTGTAGGTTTTCACAACCCCAAAATGTATTATTTGCCAGGGTTCCTGTCCAAGGAATTGTTCCCCATTGTTCAACCGACAGAATCTTCAACCTATCGCCTTCATTATTGAAATATATTCTTTTGAAGACCCCCGATATCTTCACTGTATAAATTCCTGCAACAGCGTAAATATGCGTGGCATTGCCCGTGTGTCCTTGGGTAACAGTACCATCTCCCCAATCTACTCTATAATTGTATCCACTACTGTTGGTGGGGATGGTTATAGATTCGTCTGGAGTTGTAGTCTCCCAAGTTGTGATGAAATAATCCAATACAGGAAGCCCACTTGCATCGTACCAAATAATAGTTGCGCCTCCTGTTTCGGCACTGAATAACCAATGGTGCATCGTTCCGCCATCCCCTGCTGTTTTTAGCACTTCATTTGCCCGTATGGTCAGCCCTGCTAGGTTTACGCCTGACCAGCTGTTGTTTGCACCTTCCCATTCTATTGCTGAACGTATGTCTATTTCATTTAGTAGTGTGGCATTTGTAAAAGGGTTACCAGTGTTTAATAACCGCTTAGCATTAGGTATTATAAGTTTAGTTACTTTTTTACATCCGTTGAGGGTAAGATAAAAATCAATATTTCCAACAGCATTCAACATTGTTATTTCACCTTCTAGATTTATACAGCTCCTGAAACCGTCATCGTAGAAACTAGAAGCATTGGGAAAAGGAAATGACGTTATAAATTGGTTGTAACTATTGTTAACTACCCCTGTAACAAGAGGGCTAGATGCAGTGAAGTTGATTCTTGCACGACTAAAGTGTGCATGACCTTCAAGCAGTGGAAATGCTACATCAATCGGTATATTTCCATTATTTGAACCTAAGTTATATAACGCATTTCCTATACTTAATTCTTTTAATATAGGGGCTGAAAAAGTCAATGCCCTTTGCACATCTCTGAATCCTTCATTCTCTATTACTTCTAACCCTTGAAAATTAAATGTACATAGATTTGAAACGCTGTGTAGAGTGTTATCTGAAATCTTATAGATAAGACCATTTGGATCATCTATCCCAGTTATATGTTGACCTATAAGGATTCTAACTGGGGATAGTCGATTGGATCTTTGACTACCAAAACGATTTAACGCAAACTGCTTATTTATATGCAATTTCAAGTCCGTACCGTCATCCTGGAAAGCCCTGATATTACCCCTGCTGATATCCCTAGTATCTTCCAAGAACATTGCACGGGTAATACCAAGTCCTCCCAATCCCTTGAAAATGATGTTGGGTTCTCTCTTGAATATGTACGGATTTATGACCATTATATAGCGTTATATGCAGTTCTTTCTTCTGTCGTTATATTAGCCACGCCATCGAATATCTCTGGAATGTTAGTTTCCAAGAAAGTCTCCCATTCCGATATTGACCATCCCCGAACTGCGGAGAACACCGTAATATTCCCCATCTGGAGGATAGTCCTCAAGAAAACATTTTGAAGAGTCCCTGTGTTCCTGTTCATAATGTTTCCCAACAAGATGTTCTGCTTGTTCAAACAGTTCATAGCTTCCGTGTTCTCTGGGTCAACCGTCTTTGCGTTTGTCTTTAGGTATTGCGAATGCCTAAGTGCAACGGTGTTTACTAGGTCTTGTGTGTTTGATTCCAACGGTCTTACAATGCCGTTCTGGATGTAGTTCATTTCAATGATTGATAGTGCCATATTGTTTTGTTTTTAAGATTCTAAATATAAAGTTAATCCCTCACCTTCGTAAGTGCTTCCTACTGCCGTTATCTCGGCTGTTATTCTATCACCTTTTACGATGGTGGGAGCTGTAATTGTGGGCAAAGATGCAAGACTATTATAAGTTCCTGTTGGTATAGTTGTGCCGTTACTTTCGATATACGTCCCATTCACTTTCAATCTCACTGTAATTCCTGAACCAATCGGGGCAACCTGTGCAGAAATCCAATAATTTGAGAGAGTGAAATTATAAGGGGCTGTGAATGTGTATTCAACATCACCCGTTTCAAGAACTTCTCCTAGTGGCGTGATTACTATTATTATTGGATTGGGAATTGTTATATTTCCTGATTCATCAGCTTCATTGCCATTGACAGTTAGTGGCAGAAAATTATTCCCAGTTGTGACGTTTGTAGGTATCCTGATTTTTCTCAAGATAGTCTGACCTAAATACACCTTTTTAATCGCTATTTCATCAAAACCGTATTTCAGGTAGTAATCATGATCTCCATATAAGTCCTTACCTTGCCCTGTAAAAATGAATCCTTCAAAATCAAATCTAACCTGTTCGGAATCATTGCGCATTAGTTTCAAAAATGGGGTAATTATTTTATCTCCCTCACCATCAAAATTAGACTTTAATTCACTGCCTGTAATAGCTTTTAGGTTAGCTGACTTACCTGGTGTCACTTCCTCATCCTTCGAGTAAATTATTTCATTATCAGTGATATTGCCCTGATCGGTAACATGTTGCAAATTTGGGGTTTCAGGAACATCACTCTCCCTAACAAAAGGATCTACGCTTTTGTTTTGAAACTCATCAAGGTCGTGGTCTGCGGGGATGAAAGGAGGTGTGGGATCTATTGAAGATGTACTCTCATAATTACGACTATTGATACTACCATAACTTCCAAAACCTCCGTTATAATTATCTATCTCAATAGTTAAATCAGTAAAGTCCATGTAAAAAACTTTAATAAGCTGAGACAGAGTTCCTGGTACTAAATCATTTACCTCCGTATTTAAATACATATATCCATTTCGGAAAATAGTATTGTCATCAGTCATAACTACTTCATTGAGAGGAAGAGTTTCTTCTAATAATAAAGTTACTGGGTTTATTCTAACTAGTGCTGATCTTAATGTAGTAGTTACTAATAATTTATCACCGAAGAATCCTATCCAGTGAGGGTAGGCATGATAACCAGGTAATTGCTCTGATGCTCCTGTATCAACTATACCTTTCCTTTTAAACTCTCCATCTAATCCATATACTTTTATTCCAAAAGTACTTCCGACACCATATAGTGCTATGTATATTTCTCCATCATGTATGCCGATAGGTAAGTCATTAGTTACACTATAACCAGTCTCACTAGATATTGATATCAACTCCTTAGACGTTTGTAAGTCTAATGACATCTCTAGTACAACCATGGGTATTCCAGGAGTTGGCCCAACTGGCACGTACAATTTATCCTTATACACAGTCAGGTCTCCTACTGAACCTAGATTAGGTAAAGTTACTGTTGATAGGTCAGTTATATTATTAGCATTTATCTTTGCTATACTAGTTGTTGCTCCTCTTTGTACTAAGTATATGAAACCTCGATGTACTATAGTTCCATGAACTATTCCTATTGGCAATTGTATTGACTCTACACTTTTATATTTAAGCTTTGTCCCTGAAAGACTACATCCATACAAAGCTATTAGATGCATAGGTTCAGAGTTGTCACTAGTAAAATTGACAGTTATGAATAAATCATTACCATTTCGTAATATCTCATTAGAGTTCTCAACAGCTACTCCGGAAGCTTCTCCAAGATCAAATGTATAATATTGACCCTCAACTTCGTATGTTAGAAATTCTCCTTCTACCCAAGTAGATATAAAGAAATCCTCAGGTAAGGGTAATTCCATATTCCTAACCTTCTCGTAGTCTTCTTCTGAAAGGTGGTAGAACTCATCCCGTGGTGGATTCCCTCCTTGTTTTCCAGCGAGCTGATTATGCTGCAATCCTGTTTCGGATTGGTT
>SMFF01000042.1_pt1 | contig 39703 bp, 38 predicted proteins | sample 2456181 | NCBI WGS metagenome assembly SMFF01 (sample SAMN10132611, study PRJNA489261) | soil metagenome | isolation source: day120 antibiotic-loamy sand soil ammended with raw manure from dairy cow... | place: USA | collected 2015-04-01
GCCCCATATTCGTATGGGGCGTTATGTTTTTGGGACTACGGTCTACATGCCGCCCAGGCATACGTATTTCATTTCCATGAAATCGTCCATGCCGTATACAGAACCTTCGCGGCCCAGGCCCGACTGCTTGACGCCGCCGAAGGGCGCGACTTCGTTGGAGATCAGTCCGGTATTGACGCCTACCATGCCGTACTCCAGTGCTTCGGCGACGCGGAATATGCGTGCCACATCGCGACTGTAGAAGTAGGACGCCAAGCCATACTCGGTGTTGTTGGCCAATTCAATAACATGGGCCTCGTCAGTGAACTTGACAACGGGTGCGAGCGGACCGAAGGTCTCTTCGCGCATGCACAGCATCTCTTCGGTAATGTCGGACAGTACGGTGGGCTGGAAGAATCGCCCGCCCATTGCATGGTCTTTGCCACCCGTGGCGATTTTTGCACCCTTGCCAAGTGCATCTTTGACGTGCTCGCGCACCTTGGCGACCGCGGCATCGTCGATCAGTGGGCCTTGGGTCACCTGGTCGGTAAAGCCATCGCCCACCTTCAGGTTGGTGACCTTGGCGGTGAATTTCTCGAGGAAGCTATCGTAGACCGACGCATGAACGTAGATGCGGTTGGTGCAAACGCAGGTTTGTCCCGCGTTGCGGTATTTGGCGATCATGGCCCCCTCGACGGCAGCGTCCAGGTCGGCATCTTCGAACACGATGAAGGGAGCGTGGCCGCCAAGCTCGAGCGACAGCTTCTTGAGGGTAGGCGCGCTTTGCTGCATCAGGATGCGTCCCACCGGGGTCGATCCGGTGAACGTCAGCTTGCGCACGACTGGGCTGTCGCACAGCGTTTTGCCGATGTCGATGGAGCGCTCGCTGTCTGCCGTGATGATGTTAAGCACGCCTGCGGGAATGCCGGCCCGATGTGCCAGCTCGGCAAGTGCCAGCGCCGACAGCGGGGTTTGTTCGGCCGGTTTAAGGATGACGGTGCAGCCTGCGGCCAGCGCGGGCGCCACTTTGCGGGTGATCATGGCGTTGGGGAAATTCCAGGGCGTAATCGCAGCGCACACACCGATGGGTTCGCGCATGACCAGCATGCGGTTGGCCTTGTTGGGTGAAGCCATGATGTCACCGCTGACGCGCTTGGCCTGTTCGGCGAACCACTCGACAAATGAAGCGCCATAGACGATCTCGCCACGTGATTCGGCGATCGGCTTGCCCTGTTCCAGTGTCATCAATTGCGCGAGATCTTCGGCATTGGCAATGATGAGATCAAACCAGCGGCGCAGGATCTCGGCTCTTTCCTTGCCCGTTCGTGCCCGCCAGGGACGAAACGCCTTATTGGCCGCGCGTATGGCGTTTTCGGCGTCGGCCACTCCCATGTTGTCCACTTGGGCGATGGGCTTGCCGTTGGCCGGATTGTCGACAGCAAAGGTGCTGCCGTCTGGCGCGTGCACCCATGTGCCATCAATATACGACTGCGTCTTGAACAGTGCGGGGTCTTTCAGGGGGTGGGGCAGGTCGGTAACGTTCATGGTCTATCCGTTATTGGGGGAGGGCGGGCGCTACTTCGCGCTCTTCGGCAAAATCGGCGCAGAATGTTTCTATTTTGCTCATCACGACGTCGAGGTCGTCAGTTATCGTGAGCAGGTCCAGATCGTGCGGGCCGATAAGTTGATTAAATAATAGTTCACTTTTGATCCAATCGATGAGCCCCGACCAGAATTCCGTGCCGATCAACACGATGGGAGCCGGCGGAACCTTACGGGTCTGAACCAGGGTCAGGACTTCGAACAGTTCGTCCAGCGTGCCGAATCCACCGGGCAGCGCGATATAGGCCGCGCTATGCATGAAGAAGGTGGCTTTGCGCGAATAGAAGTAGTCGAACGTGAGGCTGTGGGTTTGGTATTGGTTGTTGCTGGCCTCGCGGGGCAGTTTGATATTAAGCCCCACGCTATGGCCGCCTGCTTCGAAGGCCCCCTTGTTGGCAGCTTCCATGATGCCCGGGCCCCCGCCTGCGATAACGGGCAGGCCGGCTTTGGCCAGGCGGGCTCCCACGCCTTCGCTTAACGCATAATAAGGAGAGTCGGGCCGGATCCGGGCGCTGCCAAACACGCTGACACCCCAGCCGATTTCCCGCAATGTTTCGGCAGCGGCCTTCATCTCTGACATAATCGCAGGGATCTGCTCGCTTGCCGGCAAACGTACTATTCTATTGTTTGACATGAAAAAAACCTTGTTGCTTGTTGATGGTTCCAGCTACCTGTATCGGGCTTATCATGCGATGCCCGACCTGAGAAACGCCAAGGGAGAGCCCACCGGCGCGCTCTATGGGGTCATCTCCATGTTAAGGAGACTGCTGGTTGATTACAAGGCGGACTACGCCGCCTGCGTTTTCGATGCTCGTGGAAAGACTTTTCGCGACGATATCTACCCTCTGTACAAGGGCAACCGACCGTCGATGCCCGACGAACTCTCAGCACAAATCGAGCCCATACACAGGGCGGTTACTGCCCTGGGATGGCCTGTATTGGCGGTGCCGGGCGTAGAGGCGGACGACATTATCGGTACATTGGCGTGTCGCGCCACGCTAGAGGATGTGCGGACGGTGATATCGACCGGTGACAAGGACTTGGCTCAGTTGGTCAATGAGCATGTTGAGCTGGTCAACACCATGAGTGGAGAACGCCAGGATATCGCGGGCGTCATGAAAAAATTTGGTGTGTCCCCAGCACAGATTGTAGACTTTTTAATGTTGACCGGCGATTCGGTGGACAATATTCCCGGGGTGCCCAAGGTGGGCCCCAAGACCGCAGCCAAGTGGCTGGCAGAGTTCGGCAGTGTCGATGCCCTGGTCCAAAATGCGGATGCCATCAAAGGTGTGGCAGGGCAGAACCTGCGGGCCGCGCTTGGCGACTTTCCCATGACGCGGCAGCTCTTGACGGTCAAGACCGACTGCGAAATTCCGGATCTGGCGCAAGGCCTGGCTGGCCTTGCACCCCGTGCGCAAGATCGGGACGCCCTGATTCAGTTGTATGACGAATACGGGTTTCGCACCTGGCTGCGCGAGCTTAGCGGCGACAGCGAGCGTGTGCCGGCCCAGGACAGCCGTGTGCCCGAAGAGGTCCCCGCCGCCCCGGCCACTACCGATTATGAAACCATACTGGATGCCGAAGCACTCGGGCGGTGGTTGACGCTGGTGCAAGGGGCCGAGCTTGTTGCCCTGGACACTGAAACCACCTCGCTTGACCCCATGGTGGCCCGCCTGGTCGGCTTGTCGCTGTCGGTGGAACCCGGTGTGGCCTGCTATATTCCCGTTGGCCATCGTGGCCCCGATCGGGTCGAGCAACTTCCCAAACAACAGGTGCTCGATACCCTGCGCCCCTGGCTCGAGAACGCCGGCGCGGCCAAACTGCTGCACAACGCCAAGTACGATGCGCATGTATTGATGAATGAAGGCGTGGCGCTGGCCGGCATCACTGAAGACACGATGTTGCAGGCTTATGTGCTCGAATCGCACCGGCGCGTCAATATGCAAGAGCTGGCCGAGCGCTGGCTCGGCCGTACCGGCACGACCTACGAGGATCTTTGCGGCAAGGGCGCCAAACAGATCTGCTTTGACGAAGTCGATGTGCAGACGGCCTCTTTCTACGCATGCGAGGATGCAGACTTCACCTTGCAACTGCACCAGACGCTGCGCCCCAAGGTCGCGACCGACCCTGGCCTGGACGCCATCTATCAGCTTGAGGTCAAGGTGTCGGCTGTATTGACGACCATAGAACGCAATGGCGTGGCAATCGATGCCGCCTTGTTGGCCAGGCAAAGCCACGAATTGGGCCAGCAGTTGCTGGCACTGGAAGAGCAGGCTTATGCGCTGGCAGGCCAGCCCTTCAATTTGAATTCGCCCAAGCAACTGGGCGAGGTCCTTTTCCAGCGCATGGAATTGCCCGTGGTTCGCAAGACAGCCAGTGGCGCGCCATCGACCGACGAAGACGTGCTGACCAAGCTGGCGCGCGACTATCCCTTGCCGGCGCTATTGCTGGAATACCGCGGCATGGCCAAGCTCAAGTCGACCTACACCGACAAGCTTCCCCGGATGATCAACCCCAGTACGGGACGCGTGCATACGCGCTATGCACAGGCGGCGGTCATAACCGGCAGGCTGGCCTCGTCCGATCCCAACCTGCAGAACATACCCGTGCGCACGGCGGAAGGGCGACGTGTTCGGGCGGCCTTTGTGTCCTCTTTGGGCAAGGTGGTCTCGGCCGACTATTCTCAGATAGAACTGCGTGTGATGGCCCACGTTTCCGATGACGAGAACCTGTGCCGCGCTTTTGAGCAGGGCGACGACATACATAGGGCAACCGCAGCCGAAGTATTCGGGGTTGCACCAGGAGACGTATCTTCCGAACAGCGACGCGCCGCCAAGGCGATCAATTTCGGCTTGATTTACGGCATGGGCGAGTTCGGCCTGGCTTCCAACCTGGGCATCACGCGGGACGCGGCCAGGGCTTATATCGATCGATACTTCACGCGCTATCCGGGCGTAGCGGCGTATATGGAGCAGACCAAGCGCATGGCACGCGAACTGGGCTATGTCGAGACCGTGTTCGGACGACGCCTTTGGCTGCCCGAACTGCGCGGCGCCAAAGGTCCACGCCAGGCCGCCGCCGAACGTGCCGCCATTAACGCACCCATGCAAGGTACGGCAGCCGACCTGATCAAGATGGCCATGGTGGCGGTACAGGACTGGATACACGCCGAGAAGCTGCAGACGCTGCTTGTCATGCAGGTACATGACGAACTGGTGCTCGACGTCCCAATGCAGGAAGTAGACCTGGTCGCCAGCCGCTTGCCCGACCTGATGTGCAATGTGGCCAAGCTGGTCGTACCGCTGGTTGCCGAAGTGGGCCAGGGCCCCAACTGGGAGCAGGCTCACTGATTGCCCGCTGGCAAGCTTATTGAACCCACCAAGGAGCCGATATGTCTTTTTCTCGCATTACCGGGCTGGCTGCAAGTACCATCCATACCGACACGAGTGGCTTGCGCGAAGGGCAGGTGCAAATGCCTACTTTCGACGGCACGATACCCGCGTATTATGCGGCGCCTGCCGACGTGCCAGCGCCACCAGTGGTGTTGGTCATACAGGAAATCTTCGGCCTGCACGAACATATCCGGGACGTTTGCCGCCGCTACGCCCAGGCGGGCTACCTGGCCGTCGCCGTAGAGCTGTATCAGCGTCAGGGCGATGCCGGCCAGTACACCGATACTGCTGCGCTCATACGCGACATCGTTGCCAAAGTGCCCGATGAACAGGTGTTGGCCGACCTGGACGCCAGCGCAGACTGGGCCGCAACGCAGGGTGGCGATATTACACGGCTGGGCGTGACCGGATTTTGTTGGGGCGGCCGCCTGACATGGATGTACGCCGCGCACAGCGACCGCTGCAAGGCAGGGGTTGCGTGGTACGGCAAGCTTGCCACCGGCCATGGTCCGCTGCAATCAAGTCATCCTGTGGACGTGGCCGCGCAATTGCGTGCGCCCGTGCTTGGACTGTATGGCGGGAAGGACAGCAGCATCCCGCTTGAGGATGTGCGCCGCATGGAGGCCGCGTTGGCAGAGGGCGGACCGATAGCCCAGCAGTCCAGGCTTGTCGTCTATCCCAAGTCAGGCCATGCTTTCTATGCCGACTATCGGCCCAGTTATGTTGCGCAGGATGCGCAAGACGCCTGGGCCAAGTGCCTGGCCTGGTTCGACCAGTATCTGGTCTGAACCCACGGTTACAAGGTCGGGGCGGTTTGCAATGCGTGTATGCGTGCCGCTATGGGCGGGTGCGAAGCAAAGATGGCGCTGATGGCGCCGCCGCCGGAGATACCGGACGCCTGGAATGCCTTGGGCAGTTCGCCTGCTTCGACACCACCCAGACGGGCCAGCGCCCGTATCATGGGTTCGCGCGAGCCCAGCAACCGGGCCGAGCCGGCATCAGCGCGGTATTCGCGCTGGCGCGAGAACCACGCCACGATAATTGAAGCGAGTATCCCGAAGGCAATCTCGCAGGCGATGACGGTCGCGTAATAGCCCAGGCCAACGCCGCGGTCATTTTTCAGGACGACCCGATCCACAAAGTAGCCCACGACACGGGCAAGAAAAATAACGAAGGTGTTGACCACGCCCTGGATCAGGGTGAGGGTGATCATGTCGCCATTGGCGATGTGGGCAACCTCATGGGCCAGTACGCCCGCCACTTCTTCTTCGGACATGCTGGACAACAAGCCCGTGGATACGGCCACCAGGGAATCGTTCTTGAACGCGCCGGTGGCAAAGGCGTTGGGTGCGCCGTCGTAGATGGCGACTTCCGGCCTGCCGATGCCGGCACGATCAGCAAGTTGGTGGACCGTGTCGACCAACCAGGCCTCTTGTGCCGTGGCCGGGGCCTGCGGGTCGATCACGCGGGCACCGGTCGACCTTTTGGCCATCCATTTGCTGATCAGCAGCGAAAAGATCGCTCCGGTGAAGCCGATCAGAGCGGCAAAAATCAGCAGTTGGGTCAGGTCCAGGCCGTTAGCGGTCAGGTAGCGGCCGACGCCCAGGATACTCATGGTGGCGCTGAGCACCAGCATGACGGCAATGTTGGTCAAGAGGAAGAGAAAAATTCGTTTCATGTTTTTTATATTCAGAAAGTCGCGAGCAGGATTATGACTTGGAATATGGTGGCAGGTTCCGCAATTTAAAGCGGCCGCCAGCCATATTTCTTTCCATCCATCAGAGTATAGTAACGGCTTGGCGTCTAATCTGAATTTCGGTTGAGTGCATGCAGTCTCTGTGGATGTTGCTGGCGAGTTTGATGTTTGCTGCGATGGGGGCGTGCATCAAAGTCGCTTCAGATTATGGCGCGACCCTACCCCACGTCGTCCTGTTTCGCGGTCTGCCCTCTGTCATCTTGCTTTTCTTCTGGACGCAGGCCACGCATAGAAGCCTCAGGCCCTCCAGTTGGACACTGCATATCTGGCGCAACCTGACGGGCATCGCCTCGATGTGGCTGGGGTTCTATGCCATTGCGCACCTGCCCCTGTCGACGGCTATCAGCCTGAACTACACCGCGCCGCTGTTCATCGCTGGATGGATGCTCGGGTGGGGCGGCACGCAGCGTGATCCCGTGCGCATCGTCGCCGTGATGCTGGGCTTTATCGGCGTGGTCGCTGTCCTGCGCCCCAGCATCGGGCACGACCATTTTTTTGCCGCTACCTTGGGGCTGTGCGCCGGCGCCATGTCTGCTGTCGCCATGATGCAGATCCGAAAGTTGGGCCGTATCGGCGAACCCGAGTGGCGCACTGTTTTCATTTTCTCTTGCTTTGCCTGCTTGTCCGGCGTGGTCGGCATCGCCGTGTACGGCTGGCGCGACATCGGTATTGCGGCATGGCTGGCCCTTACTGGAGTCGGCCTGTTCGGCCTGGTCGGGCAGTTGGCAATGACGCGGGCCTTCGGTTTGGGTTCCGCGCTATTGACGGCGGCCTTGCAATATACAACTATTATCTTCGCAGCCATGTTGGGCATTGCCTTTTGGGACGACGCGCCCGATATCCTGGCATGGGCAGGGATGGCGCTGATCATTGCTTCCGGGCTACTGTCCATCTGGCGCACTTATAGCGAAGACCGGGTCATGCGTGGGCAAGCCAGCCCCGCTCCGGCCGCTCCACCTACAGCAACACAGGAGACCGGTAGTGCTTGATTTATTGATAGAGGCTTCTGCCCTGCGCGATAAACTTCCCTCGCGCGAATGGCTGGTGTTCGACGTGCGCCACGATCTTGCCGATCCTGCCGCTGGCCGCCATGCCTACGAACAGGGGCATATTCCTGGTGCCTTGTTTCTCGATCATGAACAGCAGTTGTCGGCTGCCAAAACCGGTCGCAACGGGCGTCACCCCTTGCCCGAGCGCCAGGAGTTCGCCGCGTTCATGCGTACGCAGGGCTTGACGCGGCAGTCGCGGGTGTTGGTCTACGACGGCGGCAACAGCATGTTTGCCTCCCATGTCTGGTGGATGCTGCGCTGGCTGGGCCACGACAAGGTCGTTGTGCTGAACGGAGGCTGGCCGGCGTGGGTGGCCGCTGGTGGCGCGGTCGAGACCGGCTCCAACAGCCCCCGACTTACCGAGGCGCAAGCGGTCCAGGATCTCGGTTTGCCTGCAGCGCCTGGCATGAAGACGGTCGACGTGCAGGCGGTGCTGGCCAATCTGGATGCGCCCGCATTCACCTTGTTGGATGCGCGCTCAGCGGAGCGCTATCGCGGTGAGACCGAGCCGCTGGATCCGGTGGCCGGCCACATCCCTGGTGCACTGAATCGTCCCAGCAACCTTAATGTCGGGCCGGACGGGCGCTTCCGTCCTGTCACCGAGCTTCGCCACGAATTCGATGCGTTGTTGCAGGGCCGCGATGCGGCGCAGATGGTACACCAGTGCGGCTCGGGCATAAGCGCCTGCCATAACCTTTTTGCCATGGAACTGGCCGGGTTGCCAGGCTCTGCCGTGTATCCGGGTTCCTGGAGCGAGTGGTGCAGCGATCCCGCTCGGCCGGTGGCCCGATCAGAGGCCTGAGGCGTCTTCCATCATGAGACGGTACCACTCGTGGAAGTGCTGCATGCCGTCTTCCATGGGCGACTGGTAAGGCCCGGCCTCGTTGACGCCACGGCGCATCAGCGCGAGGCGTCCGGCATCCATGCGTTCGGCTATCTCGTCATCTTCAATGGCGGTTTCCATATAGGCGGCGCGTTGTGCCAGGACGAATTCGCGCTCGAACGCTGCGATGTCTTCCGGATAATAGAATTCCACAATATTGAGGGTTTCCTGTGGGCTGACCGGGTGAACCGTCGACAGCACCAGCACGTGAGGGTAGAGCTCTATCATGTGGGTCGGAAAATAAGTTACCCACACAGCGCCAAAGTCGGGCTCGTCGCCGCCACGGTAATCCAGCAGGCGATCGTGCCACTGGCTATAGACCTCCGTGCCGGGCTGGTTCAGGGACTGGTTGATCCCGACCCGCTGAGAGCTGTACCAGTCGGCCAATTCCCATTCCAGGTCGTCGCAGGTAACAAATTTACCCAGGCCGGGGTGGAACGGCCCGACGTGGTAGTCCTCCAGATAGACTTCAATGAAGGTTTTCCAGTTGTAGTGGCATTGATGCACTTCGACGTGGTCGAGAACGTAGTCGCTGAAATCGAACTCCGGCCGTTGGAACAGCGCAGCCATGTCGGCGGCTGGGTCGCGTGGTCCCTCGAACAACAAACCATGGCAGTTTTTCAAGGTGTAGCGCGCCAGGTCCATGCAAGGTGTCTGGGGAAACTGCGGTGCACCCAGCAATTTGCCTTGCTTGCTGTAGGTCCAGCGGTGCAGCGGGCACACGATGTTGCCGCCCGTGTCTTGCAGATTGCCGTGGGCGCTGCCCGGGTCGGTGACTTGACCTGTCCGTCCGCCCAGCATGATGGCCTGCCGGTGTCGGCAAACGTTGGAGATCAGTTCGACGCCGCCGGCATTGCGCACCAGCACACGCCCGGCATGCTCTTGTGCCAGGGTGCGCCAGTCGCCCACTTCGGGGACGAGCTTTTCGTGGCCGATGTAAATTGCGGAATTCTTGAAAATGCGTTCCTGCTCTTGGGCAAAAACGACTGGCTCAAAATAGCTGCTGACCGAGAGCTGGCTTTGTGCCGGCGCAAAATGCGCTTCCCGACCGATATCGGTCATGGTTCCCCCCGCTGTGATGAAACCAGGGCGGTATTTGTAAAGCCCTGGTGCGAAGAAAAAAACGGACTGGCCGATGATGATGTGTAAACAAAAAGTGTACCCCAGAAAGCAGCCGGCAAAAAGTATGCCGGCAGCCCGTTCGGGCAGCCAAGCCGAGCATCTCGTACAATTTGCCTTGGTACAGAACCGGGCGCCGTAACGGCACCCCGCATTTTCGGAATACGTCATGAACGACATCAACACGGGATCCACGCCTCCCGGCGGCGACAGCGCAGCTAATTTACCCAAAGACTTCGAAACGGCGTTGGCCCAGCTCGAATCGCTGGTAGCCCAGATGGAAGACGGCACGCTGGCCCTGGACCAGTCTTTGGCGGCTTACGAGCGCGGGGTCGAACTTGCCCGCATCTGCCAGCAACGACTCGATCACGCCGAGCAACAGGTACGGGTATTGCAAGAGAACCTGCTCAAGCCCATGCCGGGCGCCGCCCTGGGTGACGAGGGTTAGGGATGCCGCGTAGAACCTTGGATTTTTCCGACTGGCTGACCGACCGCGTACATCATATAGAAAGCGTGCTCGAGCAGGCTCTGCCGGCGTCCACGGTAGTGCCCGGCAGTTTGCACGATGCCATGCGCTACGCAGTACTGGGTGGAGGCAAGCGGGTACGTGCCGCCCTGGTTTATGCCGCGGGCGAAGCATCGCTGTCGGCCGGTACCGCCGCTTCCGCCCAGGAAATCGCCCTGGATCACGCTGCTGCGGCGGTCGAGCTGATCCACGCCTATTCGCTGGTACACGACGACTTGCCCTGCATGGACGACGATGCCTTGCGCCGGGGCAGGCCGACGGTACACGTGAAATATGGTGAAGCCACCGCCATGCTGGCCGGCGATGCCTTGCAGCCCTTGGCTTTTGAGCTGATCGGCCTGATGCCGATTGCGCCTGCGCTGGTCGTGCAGGCGACTCAACTGCTGGCCCGGTCGGCCGGTAGCCTGGGTATGGTGGGCGGTCAGGCCATCGATTGCGAGAGCGTCGGTAAAGTACTGGCCGCAGAACAACTGCAGCAGATGCACAGCATGAAGACGGGCGCCATGCTCGAAGCCAGTGTCTTGTTGGGAGGCATCGTGGCCGGGGCAGGCTCGTCGGCAAGGCAGGGGCTGGAAACCTATGCCGCCGCCATCGGGCTGGCGTTCCAGGTGGTGGACGACATCCTGGATGTCACCGCCGACACTGCTACGCTGGGCAAGACGGCGGGCAAGGACGCCGCCGGCAACAAGCCGACCTATGTTTCGAGCATGGGGCTGGAGGGTTCGCGCGAGTTGCTGCAATCCTTGCATGCCCAGGCCCGCAACGCCTTGCTACCGCTGGGGCCGTCCGCCGCCCGCCTGGCTGAGATCGCCGATTTCATCGTCGGACGAGACCGTTAACCGCGCCGCTAACGCCCGTATCACAGAGCGCCTAAAATGCACTCTGCACTGGATTTCATGATTCGTATGTCTACTGTCTCTCTTGACCACATCAATACACCGGCCGATCTGCGCGGCCTGGACCGCGCCGAACTCAAAGAGGTTGCCGATGAACTGCGCGAGTTCGTGCTTCGGTCGGTATCCAGAACGGGCGGCCATCTGTCCTCCAATCTGGGCACGGTCGAATTGACGATCGCCTTGCATCATGTCTTCAACACCCCATTTGACCGCATAGTCTGGGATGTGGGCCATCAGTCGTATCCTCACAAGATACTGACCGGACGCCGCGAACAAATGGCCCAGCTGCGTCAGGCGGGCGGCATTTCAGGCTTTCCGCGTCGCTGCGAGTCCGAGTACGACGCATTCGGTACCGCCCACTCATCCACCTCTATCTCTGCCGTGCTGGGCATGGCGGTCGCATCGCGTAATGCAGGCCTGGACCGCCAGCATATTGCCGTGATCGGCGATGGCGCGATGACCGCCGGCATGGCTTTCGAAGCGCTCAACAATGCGGGGGTGACTCCAGACGTCAATGTGCTGGTGGTACTGAACGACAACGACATGTCGATCTCTCCACCGGTGGGGGCGCTCAACCGCTATCTGGCGCGACTGCTGTCGGGCGGCTTCTATGCGGCCGCCAAGAACGTCGGCAAGGCGGTACTGCAACACGTGCCCACCATGCTAGAGCTGGCGCGTCGTTTCGAAGGTCACGCCAAAGGCATGGTGTCACCGGCAACTTTGTTCGAAGAGCTGGGCTTCAACTATGTCGGGCCCATCGACGGCCACGATCTGGACGCCCTTATTCCCACGCTGGAAAATCTGAAGGCCTTGGGCGGTCCCCAGTTTCTGCACGTCGTGACCAAGAAGGGGCAGGGTTACAAGCTTGCTGAAGCCGATCCCGTGCTCTATCACGGTCCGGGCAAATTCGATCCCGATGTCGGTATCCAGAAGTCCGGCAGTCCGTCGCGGCAAACCTTTACCCAGGTGTTCGGGCGCTGGTTGTGCGACATGGCCGCTGCCGACGAGCGCCTGGTGGGTATCACGCCGGCCATGCGCGAGGGCAGTGGACTGGTGCAGTTTGAGCAGCAGTTTCCCACACGCTACTTCGATGTGGGCATCGCCGAGCAGCACGCAGTGACCTTCGCCGGCGGACTGGCTTGCGAAGGGCAAAAGCCGGTACTGGCCATCTACTCCACCTTCCTGCAGCGCGGCTACGATCAGTTGATTCATGACGTGGCCCTGCAAAACCTGGACGTTACCTTTGCGCTGGACCGCGCCGGAATAGTCGGTGCCGACGGCGCCACGCATGCGGGCAACTTCGATATTGCCTTTTTGCGTTGCATCCCCAACATGGTGGTGGCGACGCCGTCGGACGAAAACGAGACACGCCTGCTGCTTAGCACCTGTTATCAGCATCCCGGGCCGGCATCGGTCCGATATCCACGTGGCGCGGGGCGCGGCGTGGCGGTAAGCGAAAGTCTCGACACCGTCGAGATCGGCAAGGCGATCATGCGGCGCGAAGGGCGCGGCATCGCGATTCTGGTCTTTGGCACCTTGCTGCCGGACGCAATGCAGGCAGCCGAAAGCCTGGGCGCCACGGTGGTCGACATGCGCTTTGTCAAACCCCTGGATCAGGCCATGCTCGCCGGTCTGGCCGAGAATCACACAGCCTTTGTAACGGTGGAAGAAGCGGCCATTATGGGAGGGGCGGGTAGTGCTGTGCTTGAATCTCTCAGCGCGCAGTCCATTCAGGTGCCGCTACTGATGCTGGGCCTGCCGGACCGGTTCATCGATCACGGAGACCAGGCTTTCATCCTGAGCGAGCTGGGCCTGGATGCCCGCGGAATAGAGCGGTCGATACGGGAACGTTTCGGCGCCTTGTGCCCTCCAATTGCAGAGGCGCCTGCTGATTTGAAGTAAAGTAAGCTTACTCTTCCCCTACGTGGCGCCTCTTGAACCGTAGCGCTTTACAGGCATTTAATTCATGAATATTTTGATAGACCCGGTGGTTGCCATGCCCGATGTGCAAAGCAGCCAAGACACGCGACGTATCGCGATTCAGCGCGTAGGCGTGCGTGGTGTACGCCATCCCATGCTGGTGATGACGACCGACGGTCCTCAGGCTACCGTGGCCAACTGGGAACTTACCGTGGGCCTGCCGGCTCACGAGAAGGGTACGCATATGTCGCGTTTTGTGGCCTTGCTCGAAAAGTACCGCCGGATCCCCATGACGCCCGCTGGATTTTGCCAGATGGCCGACGACATGTTGCCGCTGCTCCAGGCAGAGCATGGCGACATCAGCGCCAGCTTTCCGTACTTCATGAGCAAGACTGCTCCGGTGTCGGAGGTCGTCAGCCTGATGGATTACGAAGTGACATGGACGGCCCGTACCCGGGCCGGCATGCCGACGCAGTTCGAAGCCGTGGTGCTGGTTCCCGTTACCAGTCTATGCCCGTGCTCCAAGGCCATTTCAGAGTACGGCGCCCATAACCAGCGCTCGCACGTTACCGTCGAAATTGTCTACGCTGATGGCGCCCAGGCCGATATTGATGGCTTGATCCGCATGGTGGAAAAGCAGGCATCCTGCGAATTATGGGGCTTGCTCAAGCGTACGGACGAGAAGTTCGTCACTGAACGCGCATACGAGAATCCAAAATTCGTCGAAGACCTGGTGCGCGACGTGGCGGCCCGGCTGCAAGACTTGCCGGCAATTCAGCGCTACAAGGTGGTGGCCGAGAATTTCGAATCCATACATAACCACTCGGCCTACGCGGTGGTCGAAGGCTAAGCCTTACGCCCTTCGCACCCGCCCATTGCCAGAATTGCGCCAAAATGCTATTATCACTGGCTGTTTCTTGCTCGACCAACTGTAAAGAAGACTAGGCATTTAGCCTATAAACCTTGTTTGGGTTGGCGGGCTGACCCTTTTGGCCTTGAAGCCAAAAGATATCCACAAGGAGTGTTTTATGCGTCACTACGAAGTAGTGTTTATCGTGCATCCCGATCAAAGCGAGCAAGTGCCCGCCATGATCGAGCGCTATCAGTCTGTCGTTACCAGCAATGGCGGCCAGGTCCACCGTTTGGAAGATTGGGGCCGTCGCCAGTTGGCATACCCCATCCAGAAGCTCGTCAAAGCGCATTATGTATGCTTTAACATCGAATGCGGACAGACTGTTCTCGATGAACTCGAGCATTCGTTCCGTTACAACGACGCCATCTTGCGCCACCTGATCATCAAAGCCAAAAAGGCTCACACGGCACCGTCCGTCATGATGAAATCGGTCGAGCGCGAAGAGGCCCGCAAGGCAGGCGCCGAGGCAACGACGTCGGCTCCCGCTCCTGCCCCCACCACGTCGGCTGAAGCCGAGTAAATGGGGCTGGTGTCCCACGTCCACTCGTGAATCAGCTCGTTTTGACTGCTACTGCCCTCGAGGTCCAGCCATTGCGCTATACCCCGGCAGGTCTGCCTGCAGTCGAAATGATCTTGGATCACGCTTCCGAGGTCCAGGAAGCCGGGCAGCTACGCCGGGTCGAAATGGTACTGTCGGCGGTGGCGCTGGGAGACATCGCTTTGCTGTTGGCTGACACCCCGCTGGGTGCATCGTTGTCGATACAGGGGTTTTTAGCTCCGGTACGCAAAGGCGCAAGCAAGCTGGTGTTGCATATACAGCAGGCGGATCGGGTTTTTGCCGGCGACGCGACAGTCGTCGTATAGCAGGAATTCATGGCACATCAACGCGCGGGTGCATATTGCGCCAGGCGCATGGAATATACAGTCCGGACACGTTCCGGAAACTAAAGAGGCACATCATGGCTTACTTCAAGAAGAGCAAGGAAAAACGCAAGTTCACGCAACAGAATCCGCTGTTCAAACGTCGCAAATTCTGCCGTTTCACAGCCGCGAACGTTGACGAGATCGATTACAAAGACCTGGACACCCTGCGTGACTTCATCCAGGAAAACGGCAAGATCATTCCTGCCCGTCTAACCGGTACCAAGGCCCACTATCAGCGTCAGCTCGACACCGCTATCAAGCGTTCGCGCTTCCTGGCCCTGCTGCCTTACACCGATAACCACAACTGATCCGGGGCCCATCGTCATGCAAATCATACTGCTCGAAAAAGTTGCTAATCTGGGTAACCTGGGTGAGGTCGTTCGCGTGCGTAACGGCTATGCCCGCAACTACCTGATACCCAAGAAAATCGCCCGTCGCGCTACCGAGGCCGCCTTGAAGGAATTCGAGGCCCGCCGCGCCGAGATCGAAAAAGTGCAGGCCGAGAAGCTGGCCGTTGCGCAAGCCACGGGCGAGAAGCTGTCCGGTAAAACGGTCGCCATCTCGCAGAAAGCGGGCGTGGACGGTCGTCTGTTCGGTTCGGTTACCAGCATGGACGTCGCTGCTGCGCTCGTTCGCGATGGTTTCCAGGTCGAGAAAACGCAAGTCCGTCTGCCGGAAGGTGCCTTGAAAGCCGTGGGCGAGTTCCCGGTACAGGTCGTCCTGCATGCTGACGTCGTGGCGGAGATCACCGTTGCGGTACAAGGCGAAATGGCCTGATCGGCCTACCGGTGCATGGTACATTCCTTACCTGGAAAGTACCGTGTGCCGACGCATGAAAGCCGGCCTTGGCCGGCTTTTTTTATTGCAGTGCCCTTAAGCTCGGAGCCCGGATTTGGACAGCAAAAGAACAAGCAACGACCCGCAACTGGATTATCTGCGCGTGCCGCCTCATTCGGTCGAAGCCGAGCAATCCGTGCTGGGCGGCCTGTTGCTGGACAATGCCGCTTTCGACCGCGTTACCGATGTCTTGAACGAAGACGATTTCTATCGCTACGATCACAAGATCATTTGGCAGCACATCACCCGCCTGATCGGCCTGGCCCGTCCCGCCGATGTGGTCACAGTCAACGAGTCGCTGGCCAGTGCCGGCAAGTCCGATGACGTAGGCGGGCTGGCCTACCTGAACGCGCTGGCTCACAACACGCCATCAGCCGCAAACATACGTCGCTATGCCGAAATCGTGCGCGAGCGCTCCATGCTGCGCAAGCTGGTTTCCGTGGCCGACGAGATCTCCGCGACGGCGTTCAACCCGCAAGGCAAGGAAGCCAGACAACTGCTCGATGAGGCAGAGTCGCGGGTATTCCAGATCGCCCAGGAAGGCGCGCGGGGCGCGACCGGTTTCCAGGAAATCCAGCCGCTGCTCACTCAGGTGGTCGAGCGCATTGACGAGCTCTATCACCGCGAGGGCGATTCAGACGTCACCGGCGTGCCTACCGGCTTTACCGACCTGGACCGCATGACTTCGGGCTTGCAGGCCGGCGACCTGGTTATCGTGGCTGGTCGGCCCTCCATGGGCAAGACTTCGCTCGCGATGAACATCGGCGAGCATGTTGCCATCGAGCAGGGCTTACCCGTGGCGGTTTTCTCCATGGAAATGGGCGCTGTGCAGCTGGCCATGCGGATGGTGGGCTCTGTGGGGATGCTGGATCAGCATCGCATGCGTACTGGCAAGCTTACCGCCGACGACTGGCCGCGGCTTACCCATGCCGTGCAGCAGGTTCAGGAAGCGCAAATTTATATCGATGAAACGCCGGCCCTCACTTCGATGGAGGTTCGGGCGCGCTCGCGCCGCCTGGCGCGTCAATGTGGCCAATTGGGCCTGATCATCATCGACTACATGCAGTTGATGTCGGCCAACTCTTCTGGCGAGAACCGTGCCACCGAGATCTCGGAGATCAGCCGGTCGCTGAAAGGCCTGGCCAAAGAGCTTAACTGCCCCTTGGTGGCGCTATCGCAGCTTAATCGTAGCCTGGAGCAGCGGCCCAATAAACGGCCGGTAATGAGCGACTTGCGCGAATCGGGCGCCATCGAGCAGGATGCTGACCTGATACTCTTTATCTACCGCGACGAGGTCTACAACCCCGACTCTCCCGACAAGGGCACGGCGGAAATTATCGTAGGCAAGCAGCGTAACGGCCCCATAGGCAGTGTGCGCCTGACCTTCCAGGGGTCCAGCACGCGCTTCCTGAACTTTACGTCGGGAATGGGCTAGCCGACCGTCATGTCTAGCGCCAGGTCATAGGCTGCCCGCAAGGAGGCGGCATTGGCGATGCCCTGTCCGGCAATATCGAAGGCCGTGCCATGGTCGACGCTGGTCCGCACGAAAGGCAGCCCTATCGTGACGTTCACGCCTTCGTCCACGCCCAGGTACTTCACGGGTATCAGGCCCTGGTCATGATATTGCGCCACGACGATGTCGAATTCGCCCTGGCGTGCGCGCATGAAGACGGTATCGCCGGGCCATGGGCCGCTGGCGTCGATGCCTTCCTGCCGGGCCTGACTGATTGCCGGAGCGATGATCTGTTGCTCTTCCTGGCCGAAGCGGCCGTCTTCGCCGGCGTGCGGATTCAGGCCCGCAACCGCTACCCGGGGTTTCTGAAGGCCCGCTTGCAAACAGGCACGATGCGCCAGCCGTATGGTGTCAAGTTCAAGTTCTTGAGTGATCAGGCTGCTTACCTGCGACAGCGGCACATGGATGGTTGCCAGGATGACCCGTAACTGCGGATTGGCCAACATCATCGCGTAGCGGGCTGTGTGGCTTCTTTCGGCCAAAATTTCGGTGTGCCCGGGGTAGTCTATGCCGCCGGCCTGCATGGCCTTCTTGTTCAGCGGAGCGGTAACTATGGCTCGCAGTTTGCCGGCCAGCGCATCGTCGATGGCGTGGCACAGATACTCGTATGCCCCGCGACCGGCCAGCGCGCTAAGTTCGCCAGGCACGAGGTCGTCCGGCAAGGCTTGCCAACGATTCAAGACAGGAATGATGCCCGGTTGCGTGGACAGCAGATCGGGGTCGCTGACCAGTTCGATATTCAGCTTGTCCTCCAGGCCCAGCTGCACGATGGTGGCTTCTAGTACACCGGCGTCGCCGTACACCAGCGCCGGATGCGGCAGACCCGCTGCAAACAGCTTCACGATGATCTCGGGGCCGATGCCGTTGGCATCGCCCAAAGTGAAGCCAATAGGAAGGTCGGTAACAGAGCTCATGCGCAAACGCCCATGCTGTGCTAGAGCGCCTCGCTGGCGTAATCGGCCAGGCGTGAGCGCTCGCCGCGCTGCAGGGTGATGTGGCCCGCATGCGGCCAGCCCTTGAAGCGATCAACCACGTAAGTCAGCCCCGAGCTGCCTTCGGTGAGATACGGCGTGTCGATCTGCGCGATGTTGCCCAGGCAGACGATTTTCGTGCCGGGTCCGGCCCGGGTAACCAGCGTCTTCATCTGTTTGGGTGTGAGGTTCTGGGCTTCGTCGATGATCAGGAACTTGTTAAGAAAGGTGCGGCCGCGCATGAAGTTAAGTGACTTGACCTTAATGCGGGAACGGATCAGTTCCATGGTTGTATTCTTGGACCAGTCGACGTTGCCCCCGCTGGCGGTGATTTCGCCGTTGCCGGCGCCCAGGTGCAGAACCTCGAGGTTGTCCTCGAGCGCTCCCATCCAGGGCAGCATTTTTTCTTCTTCGGTACCGGGCAGGAAGCCGATGTCGTCGCCCACCGGCACTGTCGCGCGCGTGATGATGATCTCGTTGTAGCGCTTGGTTTCGAGGGTTTGGGTCAGTGCGCTGGCCAGCGCAAGCAGGGTCTTGCCCGTGCCCGCCTGGCCCAGTAGCGACACGAAGTCGCAATCGGGGTTCATGAGCAGATTCAGCGCAAAGTTTTGTTCGCGATTGCGCGCCGTGATGCCCCATACGTTGTTCTTGCCGTGACTGTAGTCGCGCAAAGTGGCCAGTACCGCGCTTTTGCCGCTAACCTCTTTGACCTGGGCCTGCAAGGGCAGGTCGCCATCGAAATAGACGAACTCGTTGACGATGAACTCGGCGCACAGCGGGCCCTTGATCCGGTAGAACGTCGTGCCGCCCTGTTGCCAGGACTCGACGTCTTTGCCGTGCTTGAGCCAGAAGTTCTCGGGCAAGGGCATGACGCCATCGTAGAGCAGGTCCGAGTCGTCCAGCACATGATCGTTCAGGTAGTCTTCGGCAGGCAAGCCCAGCGAGCGCGCCTTCAGGCGCATATTGATGTCTTTGGACACCAGGATGACTTCACGCTTGGAATAGGCGGCTTGCAGTGCATGGACGACGTTCAGGATGGCGTTGTCGGCCTTGCCCATGGGCAGTTCGATAGGCAGCTTCGCATACAGGGCGGTCGTTTGGAAGTGCAGGCGCCCCAGCGCCTCCTGGTTGCCCAGGGTGTCGAGCTCGACGCCTTTTTCCAGTTCGCCGTTGCCGCTGACCAGCCCATCCAGAAAGCGGCTGACCTGGCGCGCGTTGCGGGCCACTTCCGACATGCCTTTCTTCTGGTGATCGAGTTCCTCCAGGACCATCATGGGCAGGAAAATGTCGTGCTCCTGGAACTTGAACAGAGAGTTCGAGTCGTGCAGCAATACATTGGTGTCCAGTACAAACAGCTTGCGCTTGGCGGTGGCGAGGCGCGCCTTCTTGGCCGGGCGGCTCGTCACGACGGTCAGTGCGGGCTCGGGCGGAGGCGGCGTGGCGGGCAGCAACGGCTTGGCCGTTTTGCGAGCTGCCGGCGCCGCGGCTGGTGCCTTGCTGCGCGGCGCTTTCGCGGCGGGTGTGGGGGCAGGTGTGGCGGCGTCCTCCGCGACAACGGGTTCCGATCCGGTATCGGCTGAGATCACTGCTCCCATGCGGGTCGGCAACTTCGGTAGCGGCATAAGGTGTTAGCTCCTGGGGGATCGGGTGGCAGTTATTTGCCGTGATGATACCTAGATATTGCGCACGGCCTGCAATACCTCGTCGACATGGCCGGCCACGCGCACGCCACGCCACTCGCGCAGCAGGACCCCGTCGGGACCGATAAGGAAAGTGCTGCGCTCTATGCCGCGTACTTGCTTGCCGTACATGTTTTTCATTTTGATGACGCCGAACAGTGAACACAGCGCTTCGCTATCGTCAGAGATCAGGGGAAACGGCAGTTGCTGCTTCTCGGTGAAGCCCTCGTGCGACTTGAGCGTGTCGCGCGACACGCCGATGATATGGCAGCCGGCATCGACGAAATCCTGGTAGGCATCCCGAAACTCTTGTGCCTGGGTCGTGCAGCCCGGCGTGTTGTCCTTGGGGTAAAAGTAAAGCACGGCAGCATGGTTGCGCAGGCCGGCCAGGGTTACCTGCCCCTGAGTGCTTTGCGCGCTGAATTCGGGCACGGCCCTGCCCACGGCGATCTGGGTCATGCGGTCTCCTGTAAGGGCAGCAAAGCGACGACAACACGGCGTCCTTCTGCCATAAGAATATTGTAGGTACGGGCGGCGGCTTGTGTGCTCATGGCCTCAACGCCTATGCCCATCTGGAGTAGGGGACCGGTGATGGCGGCGGGTAGCAGGTGTTGCGCCGTACCCGTGCCGATCAACAACACTTCTGGTGCGTCTGGCGGCTTGCGCGGGCCACTGCCGCCGCCATCCAGAAAGGCCATGGGATCGGCCGGGACTTCGACGATTCCCGCCACCAGCTTCAGGGTGGCGGCGGTGATGTCACTGAAGCGATGGACTTCCCAGGTATGTATCGGGCCCTCGGGCGCGAAGTACACCGCATGCCCATACGTGACTTCGTTGATCTCGATGTAATCGTTCCCGTAAGCGGTGACGGTATTGAGCGCAGGATTGGATTCGCTTTGTAATTGCACAGAAAACTCCCGAAAGTCTTTTCGATCATAGCGCAAAGCCGCTATGCGCCATGCTGTCCCCGCGATTTTTTCGTATGGATTAAACTTACCGGTTATTTGGCGCAAGCGCCGGCTTGCGATTGAACAGACCCCTTCAAGCTTTTGTCATTCAAGGACAATCATGACGAATTTTCCGCGCATAGAGCGGTTACCGCCCTACGTTTTTAACATTACCGGCGAACTGAAAATGGCGGCGCGGCGGCGCGGGGAAGATATTATCGACATGTCCATGGGTAATCCCGACGGACCCACCCCCAAGCATATCGTTGATAAGCTGGTCGAAGTGGCAACTCGCATCGACACCCACGGCTATTCCGTATCGAAAGGGATCCCCCGATTGCGCAAAGCCATTTCGGGCTGGTACGAGCGCCGCTATGGTGTTCAGATCGATCCCGATACCGAAGCAATTGTGACGATAGGCTCCAAAGAAGGCCTGGCCCACCTGATGCTGGCCACGCTGGACAAGGGCGATACCGTGCTGGTGCCCAATCCCAGCTATCCCATCCATATTTATGGTGCCGTCATTGCCGGCGCCAATATCCGTTCGGTGCCCATGACGCCCGGCCTGGATTTCTTTGAAGAAATAGAAAGGGCGGTACGCGAAAGCATACCCAAGCCCAAAATGATGATATTGGGGTTTCCGAGCAACCCTACGGCGCAATGCGTGGACTTGTCTTTTTTCGAGCGTGTCGTCGCGCTGGCCCGCGAGCACAATATCCTGGTTGTGCACGACCTGGCCTATGCCGACATCACCTTCGACGGTTATGTGGCACCGTCCATCATGCAAGTCGAAGGCGCGCGCGACGTAGCGGTAGAGTTCTTCACCATGAGCAAGAGCTACAACATGGCGGGCTGGCGCGTCGGCTTCATGGTCGGCAACCAGGAATTGGTCAATGCGCTGGCGCGCATCAAGAGCTACCACGACTACGGCACGTTTACCCCTATTCAGGTTGCGTCGATTGCGGCGCTCGAGGGCCCGCAGGACGGCGTGGCCCAGGTTGTCGAACAGTATCGTAACCGGCGCGACGTCCTGGCCAAGGGCCTGCACGAGGCAGGGTGGATGGTCGATATCCCCAAAGCTTCCATGTACATCTGGGCAAAAATCCCGGAAGCCTATCAAGAGCTGGGTTCGCTGGAGTTCTCCAAGCGCCTGCTGGCCGATGCGAAGGTGGCCGTGTCGCCGGGCATCGGGTTTGGCGAATATGGCGACGGGTACGTGCGCTTCGCACTGATAGAAAACGAGCAGCGCACGCGTCAGGCCGTGCGTGGCATTAAAGAAATGTTCCGTAAGGACGGTTTGGCTAAATGAGTTCGATAAAAGTAGGTTTGTTGGGTTTGGGCGTCGTCGGTGGCGGCACCTGGAAAGTTCTTACGCAAAATGCAGAAGAGATTGCGCGGCGCGCAGGCCGGTCGATCGAAGTGACGGCCGTGGCCGTGCGCGATGTCGCCAAGGCCAAGCGCCTGGTGGGCGACAGCGTGCGAGTTACCGACGATGCGATGCAGGTGCTGCGCGATCCCGATATCGACATCATTGTCGAGCTTATCGGTGGCGATACCCTGGCGCGCACATGGATCATGGAAGCCATCGCCCAGGGCAAGCACGTGGTAACGGCCAACAAGGCGCTGCTTGCCAAGCATGGCAACGAAATCTTTGCGGCCGCACATGCCAAAGGCGTAATGGTGACCTTCGAGGCAGCCGTGGCGGGCGGCATCCCCATTGTCAAGGCTATCCGCGAGGGCCTGACTGCCAACCGCATACAGTGGCTGGCAGGCATCATTAATGGCACGACCAATTTCATTCTTTCCGAAATGCGCATGCGTGGCCTGTCGTTCGAGCAGGCGCTGGCTGATGCCCAACGCCTGGGCTATGCCGAAACCGATCCTACTTTTGACATCGAAGGGGTGGATGCGGCGCACAAGCTGACTTTGCTGGCCTCGCTGGCGTTCGGCATACCGGTGCAATTCGACAAGGCGCATATCGAGGGCATCTCGACGCTGGCACAAGACGACATCACGCACGCCGAGCGCTTGGGCTATCGCATCAAGCTGCTGGGCATCACGCGGCGCCGCGAAGACGGCATCGAACTGCGTGTGCATCCTACCCTGGTCCCGGTCGATTGCCTGCTGGCGAACGTCGAGGGCGCCATGAATGCCGTATTGGTCAGCGGCGACATGGTAGGCCCCACCTTGTATTACGGTCAGGGCGCCGGCGAGCTGCCAACGGCGTCTGCCGTCGTGGCGGACCTAGTTGACGTCGCGCGGCTGGAAGCCGCCGACCCGGAGCACCGTGTTCCGCATCTGGCCTTTCAGCCCGATGCCATGCAAGACACCGTGGTGCTGCCGGTACAAGAGGTGCGCTCTTCTTACTACCTGCGTGTACGGGTGCAGGACCGGCCGGGTGTGCTGGCCGATATTGCGCGCATCTTGTCCGATTCGGGCATTTCCATAGGTTCGATGTTCCAGCAGCCGCATGGCGATACCGAGGCCGATATTATTTTTCTTTCGCACGAAGCGCGGGAAGGCGCCGTGGATGACGCCATGGCCCGCATTCGTGCCTTGCCTTTCGTGCAATGCGACCTGACTCGTCTGCGCGTTGAGAGCCTGACATGAAATACCAGTCTACCCGTGGCGGCATGACGCCCCAGCCGTTCAGCGATATTTTGCTGGAGGGCCTGGCGCCCGATGGCGGCCTGGCCGTCCCCGTTACGCTACCGAGCATCGATGCACAGACGCTCGAGTCTTGGCGCGGCTTGAGCTATGCCGACCTGGCGACCGAGATCCTGGGAAGGTTCATCGACGACATACCAAGGGCGGACCTTGCGCGCCTCACGCATGCGGCCTATCGGCCCGAGGTGTTTGGCAGCGAGGGCATTGTGCCGCTCAAGCCCCTGTCCGCTTCAGTGTCCTTGCTGGGCTTGTCGGAAGGCCCGACGCTGGCTTTCAAGGACATGGCGATGCAGTTTCTTGGCCATGTCTTCGAGTATGTGCTGGACAAGAGAAACGCCACGCTGAACATCGTGGGCGCCACGTCCGGCGACACCGGTTCGGCGGCAGAGTACGCGCTGCGCGGCAAACGTGGTGTGTCGGTCTTCATGCTGTCGCCGCAGGGCCGCATGAGCGAGTTCCAGCGTGCGCAGATGTATTCGCTGCAAGATGAAAACATCCACAACATCGCCGTCGACGGTGTATTCGACGAATGCCAGGACATCGTGAAAGCACTGGCGAGCGATCTGGATTTCAAGGCGCGCCATCACATAGGCGCGGTCAACTCGATCAATTGGGCCCGTATTGCGGCCCAGGTCGTGTACTACTTCTGGGGCTGGCTGCGCGCCACCACAGGCAGCGGCCAGCGTGTGTCCTTCAGTGTGCCGTCGGGCAATTTCGGCAACATCCTGGCCGGACACATCGCCCGGCAAATGGGCCTGCCCATACGCAGGCTGGTGCTGGCCACCAACGAGAACAACGTGCTTGAAGAGTTCTTCCGCACGGGGGTGTATCGGCCACGCGCGGCCGAGCATACCCATGCCACCTCCAGCCCATCCATGGATATATCCCGGGCGTCCAACTTCGAACGCTTCGTATTCGACTTGCTCGATCGCGATACCGACGCGCTGCGCGCATGCTGGGATCAGCTCGCCAATACGGGTGCCTTCGATCTTAGCCACATGCTGCCGCAGTTCGAGTCGCGGTATGGTTTTGTGGCCGGCGTCAGCACCCATGCTGATCGCTTAAATACCATTAGAACCACCTACGAGCAGACCGGCGTTCTCATCGACCCCCATACGGCAGACGGTGTGAAAGTCGCGGCACCGTTTGTGGAAGAGGGCATTCCCATGCTCGTACTGGAAACAGCGCTGCCTGCAAAGTTCAGCGAGACGATCGAGCAGGCCATAGGCAAGCCGGCCCCCGTGCCGGCGCACTTGCGGGGTTTGTCTGATCTGCCACAACGGGTCCAGCAAATGGATTGCAGCGTAGATCAGGTGCGCGCCTACATCGCGCAGCACGCCGCAAGCTGACAGCGGCAGTCACTGCAACTTTCAGTTGCAGTGACTGGATTTTCGTTTTGCTACACTGGTTTGACACTTCTCAGGAGCCTGATATGCCGAACGAAAATCATGCAGAAACAGAAGTCGTCCAGATCCATCCCGATGGGCGGCGCGCAGTGGTGCAACTGCGTACTGATGGCAAGAATTTTTACCAGGCCCTGGGGCCGGATGGCTTCGGCGTAGGGGTATACAACCTGCCCGACGAGGCTCGCTCTGCTGCCCAGTGGGCCTGGGATTTCCTCGAAGAAGATCCCAATCTGCGTCGGCTGACCCTGATGCAGCTCATCATCGAAAAGCTGATCGAACAATACCCCCTGGAGGCGTCCGACGTGACGCTGTCGCCCAAGGCCTGAATGTTCTCGCTGCCCCACTTGCTTGCGGTTGCTGGCGGTGCTTCGATAGGCGCGCTGTGCCGGTGGGGCCTGGACTTTTGGATTAATCGCGGTTCATCAAGCTTGCCCTGGGGCACACTCGGTGCGAACCTTGTCGGCGGCTATCTCGTAGGATTGGTGCTGGGCTGGCTTAGCCTGAACCCCGACCTGCCGGTGTGGTTGCGGCTGATGCTGGTCACCGGATTCCTGGGCGGGCTGACGACTTTTTCCACTTTCTCGGCGGAGGCCTTCGGCATGTTGGAGCGTGGTGCCTACGCGACGGCCTTGGGTTATGTGGGGCTTAGTCTATTGGGCAGTCTTGGACTGACGGCGCTGGGTTTTGCCACTGTGCGCATGATCCGCTCGGGCATGTAGTTCGCCGGCGCGGGCGCGCCAGCCACTGCATCAGTCCAGTGCCGCGTGCAGTTCAGTCGCGGCCTGCAGGCCGCTGCGTACCGCGCCTTCCAGAACGGCCGGATACTCCGTGTTGGTCCAGTCGCCGGCAACCCATACTCGCGGCCATGGCGTGCGGTTCTGGGGTCTTGCAAGACCTGGCACCGCCGCGAACGTTGCGCGCTTTTCAACGATGATGTTGTGCGCCACCACCTCCGGCAAGGTTGTGGATGAGGTCATCCGCGGCGAAATCGGCTTCGACGGGCTTCCTGCATCGCTCTGGCATCGCTGACGACGATGTGCACCAGCGTGTCGCCGTGCGGCGCCTCATGCCTCAGTGGGCGGCCCAGGGCGCTGGAATCGAACAGCCATTGACCGAACTGTCGACGCGCCGGATCGTCGCGCAGCAATAGCATGGGGGTAGGCAATGCCCAAGGTTGGGCGAGCCGCAAGCTGATGGTGGCGATGGGCAGAAACGAAAAAGCCGCCAACGACTCCAGATAGGCAGTGCTTAGTGGCGAGGCCGGCAATTGCGCAAGCAGTCTATGGCTGGACGGCGCATTACCAGCCACGATCACGGCATCAAAGTGCCTGTCTTGCACTTGCACGTAGCGCGCTGCGGTACGCAGCTGGCGCACTGTATGGCCCTTCAGGACGCTGGAGCGGCCCAAAGGGTCGCCGTGCAGGGCATGCTCCAGGGCATCGGGCCATAGTCGCGTCAGGTCGACTCTGGGGATAAGCAGGTCGCTGGCCTGCTTGTTGCCGCCCAGGCTGTCGCGCAGCACATGGGCAAATAATTGCGCGCTGGCGGCTTCCAGCGGGGTATTCAGCGCTGCTATGCACAAAGGGTGCCAGAACGTTCGGATCGCATGGGGCGATTGCCGGCCCTGTTCAAGCCACTGGCTGACGGTTTGCTCAGGTGGAGTTTCCCACTGGGCTTTTTGCAACTTGTTGGTGATGGCGATCAAGGCCAGTTTCTCGCTCAGCCGCAGGCCGCGTGCCGTGGCTATTCCTGCAAGCAGGTGCCAGGGCGCAGGCAGGTTGGCGGCCTTGATGCTGAATTGACCGTCGGCGGACTCCAGCCGCAGAGGCATGCGATAGAACAGGGCTTGAGGGTCCAGGCGCAGCATGCGCATGACCTGCAGCGTTTGCGTGTAGGCGCCCAGCAGCAGGTGTTGACCGTTGTCGGTCCAGCAATCAAGCGCCCGTGCATGCACGCGGCGCGCTCTGCCGCCCAATGTGCGGGCGGCCTCGTGTACGACCACTGAATGTCCCAGCTCACGCAGCCGCAAGGCTGCGGCAAGGCCAGCCCAGCCGGCGCCTACGACGGCGACGTTCATTGGCTTAATCGCTTGATCAGCCCCCGGCCACCACCTACCCAGATCTTCCAGGCCAGCCAGAACTTGCGGATGGGCGTGAGCGAGATGCGCTGATCGAGCACTTGCCAGTTGTCTCTTTCGATCTCTTGCAGGAGGGCATGGTAGATGGCTGCCATCATCAATCCGGGCCGTTGTGCGCGCCGGTCGGCTTCGGGCAGTGCCTGGACGGCTTCACGGTAGCATTGGCGTGCGCGTTCGGTCTGAAATCGCATCAGTGCTTCGAAGCGGTCGGAATGCTGCCGATCGATGATTTCCGCAGCGGTCACATTGAAGTTCTGCATATCCTCGACAGGCAGATAAATGCGTCCGCGCCGGGCGTCGTCGCCGACGTCCCGGATGATGTTGGTCAGTTGAAAGGCCAGGCCCAGCTTCTCAGCGTAGACCAGGGTTTCGGGTTGCGTGTAGCCGAAGATGCTGGCCGAGAGTTCACCCACCACGCCGGCCGCGTGCCAGCAATACTTGCGCAGGGCGGGCCAGTCGTTGTAGCGGCTTTGATCCAGGTCCATTTCCATGCCTTCAACGACAGCATGCAGGCGTTCGGCGCTCAGACCGAAGACGTGGATGTGCGGTGCCAGTGCCTGCATGACGGGATGCTCGGCGTGGCCGGCGTAGAGTTGATCGATCTGGGTGCGCCACCACGCAAGCTTCATGCGTGCCACGGACGGCTCGGTGGACTCGTCGACGATGTCGTCCACTTCGCGACAGAAGGCGTACAGGGCCGTAATCGCCCGACGCCGTTCAGGCGGAAGGAACAAAAAGGCATAGTAGAAGCTGGAACCGCTTTGGGCGGCCTTGTTCTGGCAGTATTCGTCGGGAGTCATGTATCCGGCTGGGCTCTTTAAGGTCTTGCGAGGTGTCGGACGGCGGGACGGGCAGCCAGTGCTCGCCACACAAGCAGGATCCAGTCGCTTTTTTTCAGCGTTGGTCGTTGAAAGAATATGTCGTAGTGTAATTCGTCCAGGCGCTGCAATATGCGCAAGCCGCCGTGGATCACCAATTTCAGCTCCAGCCCGATCCTGCCGGGCAGGCGGCTGGCCAGGGGCAGGCCTTGCAACAGCATGAGGCGGGCCTGTGCAACCTGTTCTCGCATCAGGGACTGCCAGGCGCGGTCGTCGCCTTCTGGCTTGTACGCGTTCGCGGAACTGCGGGTGGCAATATAGTGCTCGTCGACGCCATGTTGCCGAAGTTTGTCCTGCGGCAGATATACGCGGTCTTTGCGCCAATCGATGGCGACATCCTGCCAGAAGTTGGTCAGTTGCAGCCCCGAGCATACGGCGTCCGACTGGGCAAGGCTGGCCGGATCGACGCGATCATAAAGATGCAGCATCAGGCGGCCGACCGGGTTGGCGGATCTGCTGCAGTAGTCCAGGAGCTCGTCATCGCAAGTGTAGCGGCTCTTCTGGACGTCCTGCTCGAACGCCGAAAGCAAATCATAGAAGGGCGCCACAGGCAGCTTGTGGCGCTGTATGGTCCCCATCAGAGGCCGGAATACGGCGTGGCGCGGATCGGCGTCCGCAAGCGTCAGTCTGCCGTTTTCTATCTGTGCCAGTGCCGATCGATAGCCGGCAAGCTGCTCAAGACGTTCGTGGGGCAGGGCTGTGCCTTCGTCCGCAATATCGTCCGCGCTGCGTGCAAACCGGTAGATGTCGCGTACGGCGCCACGCAGGCGGCGCGGCAGCAGCACCGAGGCTACCGGGAAGTTCTCATAATGATCGACGGCCATAGGCGGGCAGTATAAGGCAAGGCACTTACCGGATTATCGGGAAGTGGTTTAGACTTCGCTATCCAGGGAGGGAGTCATGCCGCGTCCGATTTCGGCGACGATATCCATATCGTCCTTGAGTCACAATTTACATACCGTCATTCAGCAGTTGCAACCGGATAGCAGCCACGCAAGCCAACCGCGCCCCAAGGTGTGGGCGGTCATCAAGGCAAATGCATACGGGCACGACATCGCCAGCGCCGTCTCGGCCTTCCACGAGGCCGAGGGGCTTGCCATGCTGGATCTGGACGAGGCCTTGCGTTGCCGGGAACTGGGCTGGCGCAAGCCCATCCTGTTGCTCGAAGGCTGCTTCGAGCCGGGCGACATCCGGCTTGCCCAGGCCCACGACCTGACCCTGGCGATCCATTGCAAAGAGCAACTGGACATGCTGGCTGCCAGCACGGCCACCTCGCCTGGCCTGGACGCTTACGTCAAGCTCAATACCGGCATGAACCGTCTGGGCTTCAGCCTTCAGGATTTTCCCCAGGCTTACCGCGAGGCAATGATGCTGCGCGAGCAAGGCGTGCTGCGCCATGTCGGCAAAATGACGCACTTCGCGCGGGCTGACGACGACCCCGAAGAAACACGCCAGCAATTGGAAACCTTCAATACCGTGACGGCCGGGCTGCCAGGCTCCATCAGCGTCTGCAATTCCGCCGCCACGCTAACGTCCGGCCTGTGGGTCAAGGTTGCCGGAGACGAACAATGGGTTCGTCCCGGCATTTGCCTGTACGGGTCCTCTCCCTTTGCCGATGTTACCGCCGGGCAGTTGGGCCTGCGACCGGCGATGACGCTGGCCGCGCAGTTGATCAGCGTACGCAGCGTGGATACCGGCGGGGCAATCGGTTACGGCCACACTTTCCGCTGCGTCGAACCTGTCCGGGTGGGTGTAGTGGCTTGCGGCTATGCCGATGGCTATCCGCGCCATGCCGGTACCGGCACCCCTATTACCGTTGCCGGCGTGCGTACCCGTTTGTTGGGCCGCATATCCATGGACATGCTGGTTGCCGACTTGACTCCCGTGCCGCATGCCGCCGTGGGCAGTCCAGTGGTGTTGTGGGGGGAAGGCGGGCCGTCCGTGGACGAGGTCGCCGCAGCGGCCGGCACCATAGGTTACGAATTGCTTTGCGCTGTGGCGCCTCGCGTGCCAAAACATATCGTATGAAAGGAAATGCCATGAAGCATAAATGTGTACTGGTCACCGGAGCCACCAAGGGCATAGGCTGGGCGATCAGCCGTCGGCTGGCCGACCTGGGTTGCCATGTCGTGGGCCTTGCGCGCCAGACACAGGATATCGACTTTCCTGGTTATCTTTACGCCTGCGATCTGAATAACGCCGGCGAGACTGAGGACATGCTGCGCGTCATCCGCGAGAAGTATCCGGTAGATGCGGTTGTCAACAATGTGGGGGTCATCATGCCGGAGCCGCTGGGCGAGGTGGACCTGGCCTCGCTCTATCAGGTGTTCGACCTGAATGTTCGGGTGGCCGTTCAGGTGGCGCAGACCTTCGTGCCTTCCATGAAAGCGCGTCACGAAGGCCGTATTGTGAATATTTGCAGCCGCGTCACACACGGCAGCGTCAACCGCACCAGCTATTCGGCTGCGAAAAGCGCACTCATTGGGTGCACCAAGACCTGGGCGCTCGAACTCGCACCCTATGGCATTACCGTCAATGCGGTTTCTCCGGGCCCCGTCGAGACCGAATTATTTCGTGCCGGGCATCCGGAAGGCAGCGAGGTCGAAAAGAAGGCGTTGTCATCCATACCCATGGGCCGTTTCGGTTCGCCGGCCGACGTGGCTGCGGCCGTCACCTTTCTGCTAAGCGACGAGGCCGGATACATCACCGGCCAGGTGCTTGGTGTTGATGGCGGAGGCAGCATCGCCGGCAGGTAAAGCGCTTGCGGCGGTTAAACTTGCCCGATGGCCAAAGCAAAAACCGTGTTTGTTTGTAGTGAGTGTGGTGCAAGCAGTCCCAAATGGGAAGGCAAATGCCCGCATTGCGGCGAGTGGAATACCTTGCACGAGGCGGTGGAAGCCGGCGTTGCAGCCAGTCGTTTTGCCCCCTTGGCCGGCGCCAGCCCTGTACGCAGCCTGGCCGATATCGAGGCCCGGGAGCACGCGCGCCAGCCAACCGGCATCGCAGAATTCGATCGGGTGCTCGGCGGTGGCCTGGTGGCCGGGTCGGTCGTCCTGATCGGCGGCGACCCGGGAATAGGCAAGTCCACGCTATTGCTGCAAGCCCTGGTCAGCCTGTCCAATGCTGTCAAGGTGCTGTACGTGACCGGCGAAGAATCCGCCGAACAGGTCGCGCTGCGCGCCCGCCGGCTTGAGCTGACCAGCGGCGACGTAGACCTGTTGGCCGAGATCCGCCTGGAGGCCATCACGGATGCGCTGGCCCGGCACAAACCCGCCGTGGCAGTCATTGACTCGATACAAACCCTTTATTCCAGCCAGTTGACCTCGGCGCCGGGCTCGGTGTCGCAGGTGCGTGAGTGCGCTGCCCAACTGACGCGGATCGCCAAGCAGACTGGTACCGCCATTGTCCTGATCGGCCATGTCACGAAGGATGGCACGCTGGCCGGTCCCCGCGTACTGGAACACATCGTCGACACGGTCCTGTACTTCGAAGGCGATACGCATTCGTCGTTTCGTCTGGTGCGAGCCTTCAAGAATCGCTACGGTGCAGTCAACGAACTGGGCGTCTTCGCCATGACGGACCGGGGCTTGCGCGGCGTCGCCAACCCGTCCGCCTTGTTCTTGTCCCAGCACGAGCAGAACGTACCGGGGTCCTGCGTCATGGCCACTCAAGAGGGCACCCGTCCCTTGCTGGTTGAGATCCAGGCACTGGTCGACACTGCCCATGTTCCCAACCCGCGCCGCCTCTCGGTGGGGCTGGAGGCTACCCGGCTTGCCATGTTGCTGGCGGTGATGCATCGCCATGCAGGCGTCGTCACCTTCGACCAGGACGTCTTCGTGAACGCGGTTGGCGGCGTAAAAATTACCGAACCGGCTGCTGATCTGGCTGTGCTGCTGGCCATCATGTCCTCCCTGAACAACAAGCCCTTGCCCAAGGGCCTGGTGGTATTTGGCGAGGTCGGTCTTGCCGGCGAGATACGACCCGCACCGCGCGGCCAGGAGCGCTTGCGCGAGGCCGCCAAGCTGGGCTTCAGCCTCGCGCTGATCCCGCGTGCCAATGCGCCGCGACTACCCATAGAGGGCCTGGAGATCTGGGCCGTCGATCGCGTGGATGCTGCTCTCGCGCGTCTGCGCGAAGGCCACTGAGGGGACTGCGTTTGGCGTGGTATGTGATTGTGCTGGGTTGCCTGATGTCGGGGGCGTTGATCGGCTTTACGGGCGGAGTCCTCGGTATAGGCGGTGGGCTACTGGCCATTCCATTGCTGGGCCTGATCATGAATATGGATCAGCAAGCTGCGCAGGGTACGGCCTTGATCATGGTTCTGCCCGCCGTGCTCATGACGGTTCGTCAATACAATCAACAAGACAAGATCGACCTCAAGGCGGCAGCTGCCGGTGCTGCCGGATCCATCGTGTGTACATGGATAGGCGCCCAGATTGCACTCGGACTGGATCCGTCGCGCTTGCGCCTGATCTATACCGGCTTTGTTCTGTTCATTGCGATCTTCTACATCGTGCAGAGCCAATGGCGGCCAGCCGCCGGAGGTGGACCCAAGCCGCGTCGCAAGACCCAGGATTTCCATAAGGGATGGTTCGCGCTGATCGGCATGATCGCGGGCATGGCGGGTGGCATATTCGGTGTCGGAGGTTCGGTGCTGGTTGTGCCCATCCTGACGACAGTTTTTCGCTTGACCCAGACCGGCGCGCAGGGCCTGGCCTTGACGATGATTATTCCGGGAACCATTGTCGCGCTGATCACCTATGCCGCCCATGGTCAGGCCGATTGGTTGCTGGGCCTGCCGCTGGCAGTGGGCAGCATATTTCTTGTTCCTTATGGCGTCAGGCTGGCTTACGCATTGCCCGAGCCCCGGCTCAAGCTCGCTTTTGCATGCATGCTGCTTGTTATCATGGTGCTATTGCTGATTAAGGTCTGAACCATGCATGCAGGTATCGTTTCTATAGTGCGCTTCGGACTGCGGTCATTGAGGCGGGACTGGCGTTCGGGCGAGTTACGGCTCTTGGCGCTGGCCCTGGTGACCGCTGTAACAGCAGTGACCAGTGTGGGTTTTCTTGCCGACCGTGTTGGCGGGGCGCTGGAGCGCGACTCAGCACAAATGCTTGGGGCAGACCTTGCAGTGCGTTCCGCGGATCCCATACCCAGCCCTTTCGGTCAGCGTGCCCTCGAGCTTGGCTTGACGACAGCGCAAACCGTCCAGTTTCCCTCCATGGCGGGCACCGATAGCACCATGCAACTGGCGTCCTTGAAGGCGGTGTCTCCCGGATACCCCTTGCGCGGGCAACTGCGTACAGTCGATGGGACGGACCCATCCGGTGCTGCCCACCCTGCAGATGGCATTCCGGCGCCCGGCACCGCCTGGGCGGACGCCCAATTGCTGAATCAGCTCGACATAGAGCCAGGCCAGGACGTCACGCTGGGCGAGGCGAGCTTCACCGTTGCACGCATCATCACCTACGAGCCAGATCGCGGCATGGAGTTTGTGAATGTGGCGCCGCGCATCATGATCAATATGTCGGACCTGCCCGCAACCGGACTGGTCGCGACGGGCAGCCGCGTCCGTCATCAGTTGTTGGTGGCCGGATCACCCGCCCAAGTGCAGCGCTACCAGGACTGGATTTCCGAGAAGGTAGTCGATGGCCAGACGATCTCCACGCCGCAAACCAGCCGCCCACAGTTACGCAGCGCACTGACCCGCGCGGAGCAATTCCTGCAGTTGGTCGCTCTTTTGACCGTGATGATCGCGGCCGTGGCGGTTGCCCTGGCAACGCGTCGATATACCTTGCGCCACCGGGATGGTATTGCGGTGATGCGCTGCCTGGGCGCCAGCCGGCGACAGCTGGGCATTTCGCTATGGGTGGAGTTTCTGGCGCTGGGTTTGATCACCAGTGCGGTGGGTGCGCTGGCGGGCTTTGCCGTGCACGAAGGCCTGGTACTGGTTGTCTCTGCCTGGCTGGATACCTCGCTGCCGCCGGCCACGCTCGAGCCAGTCTGGCAGGGTCTGGCCGCGGGTTTATTGCTGCTGATGGGGTTTGCCTTGCCCCCGCTGGCGGCGCTGCCCAAGGTGGCGCCCGCCCGGGTCCTGCGTCGTGATGATGCGGGGCCGCCGTTGCGCCGCTGGCCCTCTTATGCTTTCGGGGTCGCTGCTTTCTTCGCGTTGACGGTCTGGATTTCAGGCGACCTTCGCTTAAGCAGTGTGGTGACGGGCGGATTCGCCGTGGCGCTCGTCTTGTTTGCGCTGACCGCCCATGCGCTGGTGGCCGTCCTGGGCCGCCTGAGGCATCGCGCGGCCGGCCATGCCGCCTTGCGCTTTGCATTGGCAGGCCTGGTGCGCCGCCGTGGCCTGACCGTCACGCAACTGTGTGCCTTGTCGACCGGCTTGATGATATTGCTGTTGCTGGCGATCACGCGCACCGATCTCTTGCAGGGCTGGCAAGGCAGCCTGGAACCCGATGCACCCAACACCTTTCTGATCAATATCCAGCCAGAACAGCGCAGCAGCGTACAGGCCCGTTTAAAGGAAGAGGGCCTGCAGGCAGTGACATTCTCGCCGATGATACGGGGCAGGCTGGTGGCGATCAGCGACAAGGCGGTCAATGCCGACGACTACAAGGATGCTCGCGCGCAGCGCATGGCCAAACGGGAATTCAATCTGTCCTACACCGATACATTGCCGGACAGCAACGAGACGACGGCCGGCCGATGGCTTGATCCCCAGGCTCACGAGGCTTCCCTGGAGACCGGCCTTGCAGCTACCTTGGGTATCGCCGTTGGCGACACGCTGACCTTCGACGTAGCAGGCCGTGACGTCAAGGTGGCCGTGGTCGGACTGCGTGAAGTGGATTGGGATTCCTTCCAGACGAACTTCTTTGCCGTGCTCAGTCCGGCGGCGTTGGTCGATGCGCCGGCAAGCTACATTACTTCGCTGCATGTGCCGGCCGAGCAGGCCGCTGGGCTGCTTGCGGTTCTGCGCGATTTTCCTAATCTCACGCTCTTCGATATCGGCTCTCTTCTGGGACAAGTGCAGCATGTGCTGGATCAGGTGGTAAGAGCCGTGCAATTGCTTTTTCTTTTCACGGTAATCGCCGGTGTGCTGGTGTTGGCCGCGGCGCTGGCTGCCACCCGGGATGAGCGCATCCACGAAGTGGCGATCCTGCGTGCCTTGGGTGCCAGCCGACGCCAATTGGTGGCGGCGCAACGCATCGAGCTATTGATCGTGGGCGGGCTTGCCGGCTTGCTGGCGGCAGGCGGGGCTGTTGCTGTGGCCGGTTTACTGGCACGGCTGGTGTTCGAGTTTCCGCTGGCCTGGTCCTGGTGGCCCTGGGTCGCCGGGATAGGCATAGGTATCGCGGCATCCCTCCTGGGCGGCACCTTGGCGCTGGCCGGCGTGCTTAAAACGCCGCCACTGGTCTCACTACGGGAAGCGACATGATGACAAGGATACGCAGCGTCGATTTCCCGATGGCACAGGGGGCGATCCGCTACGACGCGGCAACGCTGGACCAGCCTACGCCGCAGTGGTTTGATCCGAACGCCGAGTCGCTGCAGGCGCAGGCGGTCTCGCATGGCGGGCGACAGGCTGCCTGGTTTGTGAGCGGCGGCTTCGGTGCGGCGGTGCTGCGCCATTATCGGCGCGGCGGTCTGGCTGCAAGAATAAGCGCCGATAACTACCTGTGGAGGTCGGCCGAAGCCAGCCGGTCTTTCGCCGAGTTCGAATTATTGCGCTACCTGTACGAACTTGATTTGCCGGTGCCGCGACCTTTGGCCGCCGCCTACTGGCGTCGCGGCCTGAGCTATCGCGCCGCCATCCTGATCGCACGCATACCCAATGTGCAGCCGCTGGCCCGCGCGCTGGACGATGCCGACCCTGCCAAGGTTGCGGCCGCCATTTATGCAATGCACGAGGCAGGTGTCTGGCATGCCGACCTGAACGCCTACAATATTCTGCTTGGCGAAGATGGCGGCGTCTGGCTTATAGACTTCGACAAAGGCCGCAAGATGACGGTCTCGCCGGAACGGCGGCGTGGCAACTTACTACGGCTACGCCGCTCGCTCATCAAGGTGGCTGGCGATTCGGGAGCACAGTGGTGGATGGCGCTGGAACCGGCCTATTCGCGGTTGATACGGGCAGATGGCCATTTTTAGCTAAAAAGCTTTATCATCACGCCTTTTGGCTTTTTTAATATTGTCGGGGGAGGCTCGTAATGAAGTTCAACACAGCGAAAAGGCTGCTTATGGCCGCCGTCGTTGCGACGGCATTGTCGCCCGTCAGCGCCCAACAGCGCGTCGTGAATGTCTATAACTGGGCTGAATACACTGCCCCCGACACACTTTCCGGATTTGAAAAAGCCACAGACATCAAGCTGCGCTATGACGTCTACGACAGCAACGACACCTTGCAAGCCAAGCTGTTGACCGGCAAGTCCGGTTACGACGTGGTCGTGCCGTCTACGCACTATGCAGCCCGGCAGATCGAAGGCGGTCTGTTTCAGAAGCTGGACAAGAGCAAGATACCGAACTGGGAGCATCTGGACCCGGCCATCATGGCTATTGTCGAGGCGGTTGATCCAGGTAACCAATACCTGGTGCCGTGGGGCTACGGTACCAATGGCCTGGGCTTCAATGTCGACAAGGTTAAGGAAATCCTGGGCGCCGACGTGCAACTGGGCAGTTGGGACATGCTGTTCAAGCCCGAGAATGCTGAAAAGCTGAAGGCTTGCGGGATCTCGGTGCTGGACGAGGCCGCGCAAGTGTTCCCGGCTGTCTTGCATTACCTTGGCAAGGACCCCAACAGCAGCAAGCAGCAAGACTACCAAGAAGCGTTGGCGCTGCTGAAAACCATACGCCCCTATATCAGGCAGTTCAGTTCGTCCGGCTACATCGATGAGCTGGCCGCGGGCGATTTGTGCATGGTCTACGGTTACTCCGGCGACGTCATGATCGCGGCCAATCGGGCCCGCGAGGCGGGCAAGAGCTACAAGATCGACTATTACATTCCCGAGGGCGGGGCCCCGGCCTGGTTCGACACCATGGCCATACCGAAAGACGCGGCGAACGTAGACGAGGCACATGCCTTCATCAACTACATAGAAACGCCCCAAGTGCATGCCGCCATCACTAACGTCATGTTTTACCCGAACGCCAACAAAGAGGCACGCAAGCACGTCGTCAAGGAAGTGGCCGACAACCCCATGATCTACCCACCCGACGACGTTGCCAGCACACTTTATGTGATCAAGCCACAGACTCCTGCCATGCAGCGCGTGCAAACGCGCATGTGGGCTGAGCTCAAGTCCGGGCGTTGACGGTCATGCTCGATAATCGCTCCGTCGCATCCCCGTGGTCAGGCGACGCGGATGAGTTCGTCCGCATCGAAGAGGTGGTCAAGATATACGGCGACACGGTAGCCGTGCAGTCGGTCAGCCTGTCGGTACGGCGCCACGAAGTGTTCGCCTTGCTGGGCAGCTCCGGCTGCGGAAAATCCACGCTGCTGCGCATGCTGGCCGGTTTCGAGGAGGTCACTTCGGGGCGCATCTACCTGGACAACGAAGACATCACCAGCCTGCCGCCGTATCGGCGGCCGGTCAACATGATGTTCCAGTCCTACGCGCTTTTCCCTCACATGACAGTAGAGGCGAACGTCGCTTTCGGCCTGAAACAGGAGGGCGTGCCGCGCAACGAGATCCATGAACGCGTTTTCGAAGCGCTGGATCTGGTCCAGATGGCCGGCTTCGCTCGTCGAAAGCCGCATCAATTGTCAGGCGGACAGCAGCAGCGCGTGGCCTTGGCGCGCAGCCTGGTCAAGCGGCCCAAGCTCTTGTTGCTGGACGAGCCCATGTCGGCGCTGGACAAGCAGATCCGCCAGAAAACGCAGCTTGAACTGATCAAGATCCTGGATCAGGTCGGCGTGACTTGCATCATGGTGACCCACGATCAGGAAGAAGCCATGACCATGGCGCATCGGCTGGCTGTCATGACGGAAGGGCAGATCATTCAGTGCGGCACACCGCAAGCGGTTTATGCCTTCCCCAACTCTCGCTTCGTGGCCGGTTTTATCGGCTCCACCAATCTATTTACCGGCACGATCGTTGTCGACGAGTCCGACCATGTGTCGATCGAAAGTCCCGAGCTGACCCGACCGCTATACGTCAGTCATGGCGTCAGCGAGCCGCTGGGCATGGAGGTGCATGTTTCGATACGGCCCGAGAACATACGCGTGCTGCGTGAGCAGCCCGACGCAGAATTCAACTGGGGCCATGGCATGGTCAGCCACGTCGCGTGGATGGGCAGCTACGCGCGCTACCAGGTAAGGCTGGACTCGGGGCAGCTTATGGAGGCCAGTGTGCCCAGCCTGATGCTGGCCCAAGCCGACGCACCGGGTCTGGATGAAGAGGTATTCGTGTCGTGGTCGGATGACAGCGCCACGGTGTTGCCATCATGAACGGATTGTCCTGGCGCGCATGGCCGATTCGACGCTGGCTGACGATCATGCCGCCGTTCCTGTGGTTGGCCTTGTTTCTGTTGCTGCCGTTCTTATTGGTGCTGAAGATCAGCTTTGCTGATCTGCGTTTCGGCATTCCGCCGTATACCCCATTGGCGGAATTGCAGGAACAGACCCTGACCTTGGCCTTGAGCCTGCGTGGCTACGCGCTGCTGTTCAGCGATAGTCTGTATATCGCCACGTACCTGAACTCGGTAAAAATGGCAGCGATCACAACGCTGTGCTGCATGCTGATCGGCTATCCGATGGCGTACTACATCGCCCGATCCGAACCTTCGTTGCGCAACCTGTTGCTGCTGGGCGTCATCCTGCCGTTTTGGACGTCCTTGCTGCTGCGTGTGTATGCCTGGGTCGGGATCCTGCGCAACGATGGCCTGCTCAATAACTTCTTGTTGTGGTTGGGCGTCATAGACGTGCCGCTGGAAATTTATCGCACCGACCTGGCTGTCTACATCGGCCTGGTCTATGCCTACCTGCCGTTCTTCGTGCTGCCCCTGTACGCCAACCTGGTCAAGTTTGATCTGCGTTTGCTGGAAGCCGCCTACGACCTGGGCGCGCGGCCATGGAAAGCCTTTCTGACCATTACTGTCCCCTTGTCCATGCCCGGTGTGATCGCCGGAGCCATGCTGGTGTTCATTCCTACGGTTGGCGAATACGTCATACCCGAGATGCTGGGTGGCGCCAATACCTTGATGATGGGGCGGGTGATGTGGACGGAATTCTTCAATAATGCCGATTGGCCGATGGCGGCCGCAGTGACCTGCGTCATGGTCTTGATGTTGCTGGTTCCACTGGTGCTGTTCCAGTACAACCAGGCCAGGCAATTGAACGACACCAGAGGAGTTGGACATGACGCGTCCTGATCCCGTCCTGCGTGCGGTCGTGCTGGGCGCAGGCTTTGCCTTTTTGTACGTGCCCATCCTGTGCCTGATGGTTTTCTCGTTCAATGATTCGTCGATGATGACGTCCTGGACCGGCTTCTCTTTCAAATGGTATGGCGAGCTGTTCCGGGACGACGCCCTGCTGAGCGCCGCCCGGCTTTCACTGGTCATCGCGGCCTTGACTGCAACGGCTGCGGTCATTATCGGCACTTGGGCGGGCTATGTGCTGGCGCGCATGGGGCGGTTTCGGGGCTTCGGGCTATACATAGGGATGGTCAGCGCACCGCTGGTGATGCCAGAGGTGGTGTTGGG
>SMFF01000067.1_pt1 | contig 35058 bp, 27 predicted proteins | sample 2456181 | NCBI WGS metagenome assembly SMFF01 (sample SAMN10132611, study PRJNA489261) | soil metagenome | isolation source: day120 antibiotic-loamy sand soil ammended with raw manure from dairy cow... | place: USA | collected 2015-04-01
CCCCACAGACTGAGCTGCAGGGTGTCGAGGTCGCCCGTCGGCCACTGCACCTTGCCCGTGACGACATCGATGCCGGATGCGAGCTCGTGCCGCGTCTGCGCCGTCACGACCGTGTCGCTCACGACGGGATGGTCGGGAGCGGGGGTGTCGCTCACCCCGACCACGATGAGGCCCTCGGCCGTGCTGAAGGTCGCCGACGACTGCACCGTGTACACGTAGGAGTGGGTGCCCTCGACATCGCCCGGGCGCAGCACGATCGTGCCGTCGGCGAACGAGCTCGCGGCGTCGTCGAGCAGGGCGGCGAGGCGTTCGTAGTCGGCGGAGCCCGCGGGCGCGTTCGGCACGATGTCGACGATCGTGAGCTCGCCCTGCTTGGGGTCGCGGTCGTTGCGCAGCGGGCTCACGGTGACGGGCGAGGTCGAACCGAGCTGCGCCGCCACGTAGTCGCTGTAGGTCACGGGCGCCACATCGCTCAGCTCGCCGGAGAGCACCCCGACGCGCACGATGCCCGATGCCTGCTCGCCCCCCGCGTCGCGCACGGAATAGGCGAACGAGACCTGGCCACCGGGCACCCCGCCCGCGGGAGCACGGTAGAGGATCGTCGATCCCGCCGCGTCGATCGAGGCGACGCCCGCACCGGCGCGCGGCTGGTCGACGTCGGCGAGCACGACCGCATCGCCGTCGGGATCGAGCCCGGTGGCGGGAACGGGAACCGCGACCGACTGCCCCGCGAGAACGCGTGCGGTCAGGATGGGCGGCTGCGGCGCGCGGTTCGAGCCCGGACCCAGCACCGTGATCGTGACGGCGGCCGAGTCGAGCCGGCCCGGGTCGTTCTCGAGGTAGCTCGAGTAGCGCACCGTGTAGACGCCGGGCGTCTCAGGAGCCAGATAGCGCACGAGGTCACCGGAGGCGAAGGCGAGCTCGCCCTCGGTTCCCGAGCCCTCGACCTCCGGATGCAGCTGGGCGCGTTCGCCGCGCGGGCTCACATCGTTCGCCAGCACGGGGATGTCGACCTGCGCCCCCGCGCGCACCGAGATGGCATCCGGAACCGCGATCGGCCCCACGCCGTGACTGGGGGCGAGCAGGAACACCGTGAGCTGCGTCGTCGCCGTCGCGCCCGTGCCGTCGGCGACCTGCACCTCGACGACACCCACCCGGCCGGGCAGTCCGTCGTCGGTGCTGCCGCTCACCCGCACGTACGACTGGCCGATGACACTCGCGCTGAGGCCCGGCCCCGAGCTCGTCACCTGCGACACCATGAGCACGCGCCCGGTGGTGTTCTGCGCGGCGGCGAGCACGTCGACGGTCGCATCCTCCCCCGGGCGCACGAAGGCGGTGAGCGGCGGCAGGGCGAGCGCCCGGTCCCCCTCCGAGACCGTGAAGCGGATGACGGCGGTCTGCCGCGCGAGGGTCACGGTGTCTTGCACGGTGTAGCTCGCGAGGTAGCGCCCCGGGCGATCGGCCGTGAGCTCGATCGTGCCCGTGGCCGAGCTCGGAGCCACGGTGAATCCGTCGGCCGCACCCGTGACCGCCACCGCATCCGCGAGTCGGTACGACCCCGAGCCGCCGACCACCGAATCGGCGACCGCGAGCTGACGCTTCTCCCCTGCGCCCGCCGAGAGCGCTGCCGGCGAGGCCCGGAGGGCGGGCGAGGGCGTCACCCGCAATTCGAGCGGCAGCGTCGCGGTGGCCCCGTAGGCGTCGCTCACGGTGACCGTGATCGGGATGACGGCGTCGGCCGCGTTCGGATCCTGGTGTCGCACCACGACGCGTCCGTCGGCGGTGGGGACGACCGTGACGGGGGCGTTCGGGTCGTCGGCGCGCGCCTCCGCGAGGGAGACGGAGTCGCCCTCCGGGTCGACCCAGCCGGCGAGCACGGGCACCGAGACGAACCCGCCGGGCGCCACCTGGGGCGTCGGCCATTCCTGCAGACAGCCCTCGACGCCGCACCAGACGGGGGCGGTGTTCTGCCCCTCGGGCACGACGGTGAGCGTCACCGTGGCCGTCGCCGAGACGGCGGCTCCGTCGGTCACCGCGTAGCTGAAGGTCGCCGATCCCGAGGCGGCGCTCACCCGCACCACGACCGCCTGATCGTCGGCGACAAGGCCCAGTTGCCCGAAACTCGCGTCGCTCAGCGCCGTGAGCGACGCCGGGTCGATCGTGAGCACGTCCTTCTTGTTGGGATCGTGGTCGTTGAGCAGCACGGGCAGGCTCACGAGAGCGCCGCGACGCACGCCGAAGGCATCCGGTTCCGCGATCGGCGGCTCCTGCTCGATGACGTCGTCGACGTCGACGGTTCCCTCCTGCTGCGTGCTGTCGTCGAGCGGGGTCCACTCCTCGACGGGCACGAGGCGGCCGTCGGGCACCGTCCAGATCATGCCGGTGGAGTTCTCCACGAGCACGGCCCGGTCGCCGTTGCTGCGGAAGATCGGCTCGATCGTGCGCGCGTCGTCGAGCTCGTCACCGTCGAGGGCGAGGGCGATGGGCGCATCCGCCTCGCTCGACCAGAGCGTCCCCCCGGCCGTCGAGAGCCAGGCGGCGTAGGCGACACCTCCCACGACGATGGGCGCGGCAGGGTTGCCCGCACCCTCGGCGAGCGTGGTCACCGAGCCGTCGCCGGTGGCGACCGCGACGAGTGCATCGGAGTCGGCCAGCAGCACGCGGGGGTCGGCCGACGCACCCGCCTGCAGCCGCGCGTCGGCGCCGCGGCCGGTCTGCACGGGCGCGGGGAGCCCCTCGATCCAGAGCAGCCCCTCGCTCGCGTCGGAGAGGGCCCAGCGTCCGCCGGCGAACACGAGCTCGAGCTGGGCGTCGTCGTCGGGCGGGTCGGGAACCGCGACGAGCTCCCCCGAGAAGCGGCCGGATGCGGCGTCGTAGCTGCGCACGCCATGTTCGAGCGCGGAGTACACGACGACCCGTCCGGTGTCATCCAGCGCCGCAGCCGTGGCGACGTAGCGCGGCGGCTCCTCGCCCTGCTCGACCTCCGCGCCGGCGAAGGGGTTCAGCTGCGCGGGGCTCTCGAGCACACCGTCGACCGAGAAGCCGCCGAGGTACAGCTCGCCCGTGCTCGTGAGATACAGGATGCGGTCTCCCGCGGTCGCGATCTCCCGCGTTCCGGCCGGGGTCGCCGCGCCCGCCGGCCCCGCCCCCTGCTCGTCATCGCCCGCCCCCAGGTCGACCGGCGCGGCCGGATCGATCGCCCAGGCCTGCCCGAAGCCCTGCGTGAACACCACACCCGAGTCGCCGGCCTGCACGACGCCGCTCGGATCGGCCACGGCGCGCACGGTATCGAGTTCGGCGAGGTCGGTGTTGACGCGGCCGTACTGCCCGTCGGCTCGCGTCACCCACACCGAGGTCTCGAGCCGCGGAATCTCCTGCGCGTCATAGCCCTGAGCCACGATCGCGAGCGTGATGACGGTGGCGGCGACCGTCGCGCCCGCCACGACCTTGCCGACAGGCCCCCACTGTCGCCGGCGCGGCTCGGTGCGACCCGCCACTACAGCACCCCCGCGGCCGCGAGGATCGCGACCACGCCGCCTCCGACCACGACGATTCCGGCGCCCTGGGCCGAGGCGAGGGTCTCGGCGCGGGCGGCGCGGCGGGAGTCCTGCCGCACGGTCGAGATCACCGGTCCGCGCGGCGCGGAGGTCGAGAAGTCGACGGCCGCCGCGGCCCCGGCCCACTCGGGGGCGGCCACCTCGAGCGCCGTCGGCGGCAGGCCGAGGTCGTACTGCGCCCAGCGCAGCTCCTCGGCGAACGCGTACATCGAGTCGTAGCGGTTCCCCGGCTCGGGCGCCATCGCGAGGGCGAGCGCCGCCTCGACCCGCTCCGAGACGTCGTCGCGACCCGTCGGCACGAGCTTGCCCCGGATGATGCGGCTCTGCAGCTGGTCGCGCGGAATCCGTTCGCCGGTGGCCGGTTCGAACGGGCTGCGCGACGCCAGCAGCGTGTAGAGAGTCGCGCCGAGGCTCCAGATCTCGCTCGCGACCGAGCCCGAGACCTTCTCCTGCAGCACCTCGGGAGAGCTCCACGGGATCGACATCGCGAACACCTCGGGGTCCTCGTCGGCGCGCGCCAGGGCCGCCGCGATGCCGAAGTCGGCGAGCACGGGGGTGCCGAGGCTCGATACCAGCACGTTCGACGGCTTGATGTCGCGGTGCAGCACGCCGCTGCGGTGCGCGGTCTCGAGCGCCGCCGCGATACGCACCCCGGCATCCAGCACCTCGCCGACCGGCAGCGGCGCCTTCTTGTAGCGCGCGCTCATGTTGTCGGGGCAGTACTCCATGACGAAGTACGGGCGCCCGTCGGCCGAGATGCTCGCCTGGTAGATCGTGACGATCGAGGGATGCGCGCTCAGCCGCGCGAGGATGTCGGCCTCGGCGTTGAAGGTGCGCTGCACCTCGGGGTTGATCGCGTCGTCGAGCAGCACCTTGACGGCCACGACGCGGCGCGGCATGTCCTGCTCGTAGAGGAAGACATCCGCGAAGCCGCCGGAGCCGAGCGGCCGGATGTAGCTGTAGCCGGGCAGCACGGGCGGCGGCGCGGTCGTGCGTCGGGCCACGGTCGCGACCTCTTCCTTCCCCCGGCGACATGGCCCAGCCCTGCCGCTCCGAATGCACGGCTCCCGCGCCGCTCGGCGGCGACGATGGTGAGGGAGCCTTCCCGCATCGAGGGTAACCGCTGTGCGCGGGCGGGTCGTATCCCCCAATGGTGGAGGGGTGCCCATGCGGGCCGACGGACGGATGCGGTCAGCGCGGCCGGCGCGCCGCATGCGCTCGCTGGAACCACACCCAGCAGGCGATCGGGGGCGCGAGAGCCAGCAGCGCCGCCGCGAGCACGAAGGGGCTCACGGCCTGCTCGAGGGTGAGCCCCGTGTCGACCACGAACGCCGCCCCGACGACCACGAGGTACACCCCGGCAGCCGTCGCGACCGCACCGAGCCAGGGCGTGCGGGCGGGCACGGTGAAGACGATGCCGAGATAGACCACCACGAGCGCGAGCAGGATCGCGGCGAGCCCGAAGAACGGGCTGACCTGCTGCTCGACGGGGTCGCGATCGAGCAGCACGGCGAGCGCGCCGAATACGGCGAAGGCGAGCGCGCCCCAGACGACGGCGACGAAGAGCCCGGCGACGCGTTCCGGATGCCGCGGTCGCTCAGACGGAGGGGTGGGCTCGCTCATACTCGGCCCGGCGATCCGCGACGCTCTGCTCGAAGGCGGCACGATCGGCGGCGTTGCGTGCCTTCACCCGGCGTCCGCGCGCCGAGATCGCGAGCCCGAACCACAGGGCGGCCTCGCGCGCGATCACGAGCACCGCGAGCATGAGCGCATTGCCGGCGAGCGAGCGGAAGAACACCGCCGCCTCATCCGGTGTCATGGCGACCACGTTGTGCAGCAGCGCGATCACGCCGAGCGACACGGCGTAGGTGAGCACGGCGACGAACAGACTGCCGACGACATGCGCCCACCATGCGGCCCGGTTCACGATGAGGGCGAACACGATCGAGAAGACCGCATATGCCGCCACCGGCACCCAGAAGGCGTCGCTCGCGAGGAAGCCGCTGAAGGTCGACTCGAGGCGCGTGCCGGGCGTCACCGCGAAGACGATCGCGGCGGCACCCATGTACAACAGCGCGAAGGCGACAGTGCCGAGCAGCGAGATCAGCACACCGAAGCCACGGTTGTGCCGCGGTGCGGGCGGCGTGGGCGCCTGCACGTAGACGACCTCTCGCGCGTCGGCGACGGATGCAGCGGATGCGACGGGCGCGGCCGCAGGGGCGGGCGCGGTCACGATCGGCTCGGCCACGAACGGCTCGGCGGGCTGCGCGACGACCGGCTCCGCGACGACCGGCTCGGCACGACCGGGTCGACGCCCACGTGCTCGGTGGCGGAGACGGGAGCCGTGGGCTCGACGGTCTCGGCCTCCCCGGGCTCGGACGAATCGGTGGGCTCAGTGGGCTGGGCCATGGCGTGCTCCTTCGCGTGGGGCTTCCAGCCTAGCGAGCGGACCACGCGGCGGGAACGACGAAGGCCCCCGTTGACACGGGGGCCTTCGCTGTGGTTTCGACGTCAGTCGCCGCGGTGACTCAGCTGTAGGTGCCGGGCTGGAAGTCGTCCGAGCTGAAGCTGTCGAAGTCGACGAAGCTCAGGTCGGCCTCCGAGAACGCCGAGTCGTCGGCGAAGATGCGGTTGGGGTACCGCTCCGCCTTCGCCTCCTCGGTCGCATCCACCGACACGTTCCGGTACTTCGAGAGTCCGGTTCCGGCGGGGATGAGCTGACCGATGATGACGTTCTCCTTGAGGCCCATGAGCGGGTCGGAGCGACCCTCCATGGCGGCCTGCGTGAGCACGCGGGTGGTCTCCTGGAAGGAGGCCGCCGACAGCCACGACTCGGTCGCGAGCGAGGCCTTGGTGATTCCCATGACCTCCTGACGCGCCGACGCGGGCTTCTTGCCCTCGAGGATCGTCGCGCGGTTGATCTCGGTGTACCGCGAACGGTCCACGAGCTCACCCGGCAGCAGATCCGTGTCGCCGTGCTCCACGACGGTCACCTTGCGCAGCATCTGCCGCACGATGACCTCGATGTGCTTGTCGTGGATCGGCACACCCTGGCTGCGGTAGACGCCCTGCACGCCGTCGACCAGGTGCTGCTGCACGGCGCGGACACCCTGCACGCGCAGCACCTCCTTCGGGTCGAGGTTGCCGACCACGAACTGCTGACCCAGCTCCACGTGCTGGCCATCCTCCACGAGGAGGGTGGCGCGCTTGAGCACGGGGTAGATCTGCGGCTCCTCGCCGTTGTCGGGCGTGAGGATGATCTCGCGGCGCTTGTCGGTGTCCTTGATCTCGATGCGACCCGCGGCCTCCGCGATCGGGCTCGCGCCCTTCGGAGTGCGAGCCTCGAAGAGCTCGGTGACACGCGGCAGACCCTGCGTGATGTCGTCCGCACCGGCGGTACCACCCTGGTGGAAGGTACGCATCGTGAGCTGCGTTCCGGGCTCACCGATCGACTGGGCGGCGATGATGCCGACCGCCTCACCGATGTCGACGAGCTTCCCGGTCGCGAGCGAACGGCCGTAGCAGGCGGCGCAGACGCCGACCGCCGACTCACAGGTGAGCACCGAGCGCACCTTGACGGTCTCGATGCCGGCCTTGATGAGCGTGTTGATCAGCACGTCGCCCACGTCGGTGCCGGCCGCGGCCACCACGGTGCCCTTGGCGTCGACCGCGTCCTCGGCGAGGGCGCGCGCGAACACCGAGTTCTCGACGTTCTCGTCGCGCACGAGCTCGTCGCCGACCTTCGCCGCGATCCGGATCTCGAGACCCTTCGTCGTGCCGCAGTCGTCTTCACGGATGATGACATCCTGCGAGACGTCGACGAGACGACGCGTGAGGTAGCCCGAGTCCGCCGTCCGCAGAGCGGTGTCGGCGAGACCCTTACGGGCACCGTGCGTGGCGATGAAGTACTCCGCCACACTCAGACCCTCGCGGTACGAGGAGATGATCGGACGAGCGATCGTCTCACCCTTCGGGTTGGCGACGAGGCCACGGATACCCGAGATGTTTCGGATCTGCAGCCAGTTACCGCGGGCGCCCGACGACACCATCCGGTAGATGTTGTTGTCCTTCGGGTAGCTCGCCTGCATGGACTTGGCGATCTCGTTGGTCGCGTCGGTCCAGATGTCGATGAGCTCCTTGCGGCGCGTCGCGTCGTCGATGAGACCCTTGTCGTACTCGGACTGGATCTTGGCGGCCTGCTTCTCGTGCTTCGCCACGATCGCCGGCTTGTCCTTCGGCGTGACGATGTCCGAGAGCGCGACGGTCACACCCGAACGCGTGGCCCAGTGGAAGCCCGCGTCCTTGATGCGGTCGAGCGCGGCCGCGACCTCCACCTTGGGGTAGCGCTCGGCGAGATCGTTGACGATCGCCGAGATCTTGCCCTTGTCGGCGAGCGCCTCGACGTACCAGTAGTCGGCCGGAAGCGCCTGGTTGAACAGCGCGCGGCCGAGCGTGGTCTCGACGAGCTTGCTCGAGCCCTGCACGAAGCCCTCCGGGGCATCCTCGAGGTACACGCCCTCGAGACGGATGCGCACCTTGGCGTTGAGGTCGAGGGTGCCCTCGTCCTTCGCCAGGATCGCCTCGGCGATCGACGAGAACGCGCGGCCCTCGCCGACGGCGCCCTCGGTGAGGGTCGTCAGGTGGTGCAGACCGATGATCATGTCTTGGCTGGGCAGGGTCACCGGGCGGCCGTCCGACGGCTTCAGGATGTTGTTCGAGGCGAGCATGAGGATGCGTGCCTCGGCCTGCGCCTCCACCGAGAGGGGAAGGTGCACGGCCATCTGGTCACCGTCGAAGTCGGCGTTGAACGCCGCACACACGAGCGGGTGCAGCTGGATCGCCTTGCCCTCCACGAGCTGCGGCTCGAACGCCTGGATGCCGAGACGGTGCAGCGTGGGCGCACGGTTCAGCAGCACGGGGCGCTCGCGGATGATCTCCTCGAGCACGTCCCACACCTGCGGACGCGAACGCTCCACCATGCGCTTGGCAGCCTTGATGTTCTGCGCGTGGCTCAGGTCGATGAGGCGCTTGATGACGAACGGCTTGAACAGCTCGAGCGCCATCTGCTTCGGCAGACCGCACTGGTGCAGCTTGAGCTGCGGGCCCACGATGATGACCGAACGACCCGAGTAGTCCACGCGCTTGCCGAGCAGGTTCTGGCGGAACCGGCCCTGCTTGCCCTTGAGCATGTCGGAGAGCGACTTGAGCGCGCGGTTGCCGGTGCCCGTGACGGGACGACCACGACGACCGTTGTCGAACAGCGCGTCGACGGCCTCCTGCAGCATCCGCTTCTCGTTGTTCACGATGATCTCGGGGGCCCCGAGGTCGAGCAGACGACGCAGACGGTTGTTGCGGTTGATCACACGACGGTAGAGGTCGTTGAGGTCGGAGGTCGCGAAGCGGCCGCCGTCGAGCTGCACCATGGGGCGCAGCTCCGGCGGGATCACCGGCACGACCTCGAGCACCATCGCTGCGGGCGAGTTGCCCGTCTGCAGGAAGGAGTTGACGACCTTGAGGCGCTTGATGGCTCGGATCTTCTTCTGACCCTTGCCGCCCGAGATCTGCTCGTGGAGCAGCTCGGCCTCGGCCTCGAGATCGAACGACTCGAGGCGACGCTTGATCGCCTCAGCGCCCATGTGGGCCTCGAAGTACAGACCGAAGCGGTCCTGCAGCTCGTGGAAGACCGAGTCCTCGGGCTTGAGGTCGCCGACCTTGAGGTTGCGGAACTGGTCCCACACCTCCTCGAGCTGGCGGATCTGCTCGTCGAACGACTTGCGGACCTGAGCCATCTCCTTCTCGCCGGCGTCCTTCACCTTGCGCTTCTGGTCGGCCTTGGCGCCTTCCTCCTCGAGAGAAGCGAGGTCGCCCTCGAGCTGCACGAGACGCGCGTTGATGCGGTCGTCACGCTGCTGCTCGAGGTTCTTGATCTCGAGGCGCAGCTCGTTCTCGAGTCCGGGGAGGTCGGCGTGGCGGCCCTCCTCGTCGACGTCGATGACCATGTACGCGGCGAAGTAGATGACCTTCTCGAGGTCCTTCGGCGCCATGTCGAGCAGGTAGCCGAGGCGGCTCGGCACACCCTTGAAGTACCAGATGTGCGTCACCGGGGCGGCGAGCTCGATGTGGCCCATGCGCTCACGACGGACGGAGCTCTTGGTGACCTCCACGCCGCAGCGCTCGCAGACGATGCCCTTGAAGCGCACGCGCTTGTACTTGCCGCACGAGCACTCCCAGTCGCGGCTCGGTCCGAAGATCTGCTCGCCGAACAGACCGTCCTTCTCGGGCTTGAGGGTGCGGTAGTTGATGGTCTCGGGCTTCTTGACCTCGCCGTACGACCACTCGCGGATGTCCTTGCTGGTGGCAAGGCCGATGCGGAGCTGATCGAAAGTGGTTGCGTCGATCACTGAGTTCTCTCTCGCTTCTTCTCTATGTCTCTAAAGCTGTGAATCCTGTGGGCCCGGCTCAGATGTCGTCGATCGACGACGACTCGAAGCGGGTGGAGATGTTGATGCCGAGCTCCTCCGCGGCACGGAAGACCTCGTCATCCGTGTCCTTCAGGCTGAGCGCCGAGCCATCCGCGCCGAGCACCTCGACGTTCAGGCAGAGCGACTGCATCTCCTTGATCAGCACCTTGAAGCTCTCGGGGATGCCGGGCTCCTGGATGTTCTCGCCCTTGACGATCGCCTCGTACACCTTGACGCGGCCGAGGATGTCGTCGGACTTGATCGTGAGCAGCTCCTGCAGCGCGTACGCGGCACCGTAGGCCTCGAGCGCCCACACCTCCATCTCACCGAAGCGCTGGCCACCGAACTGCGCCTTACCACCGAGCGGCTGCTGGGTGATCATCGAGTAGGGGCCCGTGCTGCGGGCGTGGATCTTGTCGTCCACGAGGTGGTGCAGCTTGAGGATGTACATGTACCCGACCGAGACCGGCTGCGGGAACGGCTCGCCGGAGCGGCCGTCGAACAGACGGGTCTTGCCGGAGGAGTCGATCATGCGCACGCCGTCGCGGTTCGGCAGGGTCGAGTCGAGCAGACCCTCGATCTCCTCCTCCGCCGCGCCGTCGAACACCGGGGTCGCGACCTTGGTGCCGGGGGCGGCCTCGAGGGCGCCCTTCGGCAGGTGAGCGGCCCACTCGGGCTTGCCCTCGACCTTCCAGCCCTGCTTCGCGATCCACCCGAGGTGGGTCTCGAGCACCTGGCCGAAGTTCATGCGGCCGGGGATGCCGAGCGGGTTCAGGATGACGTCGACCGGCGTTCCGTCGGCGAGGAACGGCATGTCCTCCACCGGCAGGATCTTCGAGATGACGCCCTTGTTGCCGTGACGGCCCGCGAGCTTGTCGCCCTCGGTGATCTTGCGCTTCTGAGCGATGAACACCACGACGCGCTGGTTGACGCCCGAGCCGAGCTCGTCGTCGCCGTCCTGGGCGTCGAACACCTTGACGCCGATGACGGTTCCCTCTTCACCGTGCGGAACCTTGAGCGAGGTGTCGCGCACCTCGCGGCTCTTCTCGTTGAAGATCGCGCGCAGCAGGCGCTCCTCGGCGCTCAGCTCGGTCTCGCCCTTCGGCGTGACCTTGCCGACGAGGATGTCGCCGGGGCGCACCTCGGCGCCGATGCGGATGATGCCGCGCTCGTCGAGGTCGGCCAGCAGCTCGGGGCTCACGTTCGGGAGATCACGCGTGATCTCCTCCTTGCCGAGCTTGGTGTCGCGCGCGTCGACCTCGTACTCCTCGATGTGGATCGAGCTGAGCACGTCGTCGGCCACGAGACGCTGGCTGAGGATGATGGCGTCCTCGAAGTTGTGACCCTCCCACGGCATGAACGCCACGAGCAGGTTCTTGCCGAGCGCGAGCTCGCCGTTCTCGGTGGCGGGGCCGTCGGCGATGACCTCGCCGACCTCGACGCGGTCACCGGCCGAGACGACCACGCGGTGGTTGTAGCTCGTGCCCTGGTTGCTGCGGTCGAACTTGCGCAGGAAGTACTCCTGCGTGCCGCCCTCGTCCAGCTGAACGGTCACGACATCCGCCGAGACCTCGGTCACGACGCCGGCCTTCTGCGCCGAGATGACGTCGCCCGCGTCGACCGCGGCGTAGCCCTCCATGCCGGTGCCGACGAGCGGCGAGTCCGAGCGCAGCAGCGGCACGGCCTGACGCTGCATGTTCGCACCCATGAGGGCGCGGTTCGCGTCGTCGTGCTCGAGGAAGGGGATGAGCGAGGTCGCCACCGACACCATCTGGCGCGGCGAGACGTCCATGTACTGCACGTCACTCGGGTCGACGAGCACGACGTCGGAGCCCTTGGGGCGCACGAGCACCTTGTCTTCGACGAACTTGCCGTTCGCATCCAGCGGCGCGTTGGCCTGGGCGACGAGGTACTCGTCCTCCTCGGATGCGGTGAGGTAGTCGATCTGGTCGGTGACCTTGCCGTTCACGACCTTGCGGTACGGCGTCTCGATGAAGCCGAACGCGTTGATGCGTCCGAACGTCGCGAGCGAGCCGATGAGGCCGATGTTCGGGCCTTCCGGGGTCTCGATCGGGCACATGCGGCCGTAGTGGCTGGGGTGCACGTCGCGCACCTCGACGCCGGCCCGCTCACGGCTCAGACCACCGGGGCCGAGCGCGCTCAGGCGACGCTTGTGCGTCAGACCGGCGAGCGGGTTGTTCTGGTCCATGAACTGCGACAGCTGGCTCGTTCCGAAGAACTCCTTGATCGCGGCGACGACCGGACGCACGTTGATGAGCGTCTGGGGCGTGATGGCCTCGATGTCCTGCGTCGTCATGCGCTCGCGCACGACGCGCTCCATGCGGCTGAGGCCGGTGCGCACCTGGTTCTGGATGAGCTCGCCGACGGCACGGATGCGGCGGTTGCCGAAGTGGTCGATATCGTCGGTGTCGAGACGCAGCTCGATGCTCTTGCCGTCGCGCACGCCCGGAAGCGTCGTCTCACCGGCGTGCAGCGCGACGAGGTACTTGATCGTGGCGACGATGTCGTCGATCGTGAGCACCGAGTCGGACAGCGGCGCGTCGAGGCCGAGCTTGCGGTTGATCTTGTAGCGACCCACCTTCGCCAGGTCGTAGCGCTTCGGGTTGAAGTAGAAGTTGTCCAGCAGCGCACGCGCGGCCTCGGCGGCCACCTGCTCGCCCGGACGGAGCTTGCGGTAGATGTCCTTGAGCGCCTCCTCCTTGGTGAGGATGGCGTCCTTCTCGAGCGTCGAGGCGATCGACTCGTAGCCGGCGAAGGCCTCGAGGATCTCCTCGCTCGTCATGCCGAGCGCCTTGAGGAAGACGGTGACCGACTGCTTGCGCTTGCGGTCGATGCGCACGCCGACCTGGTCGCGCTTGTCGATCTCGAACTCGAGCCACGCACCGCGGCTCGGGATCACGCGAGCCGAGAAGACGTCCTTGTCGGAGGTCTTCTCCGGCGTGCGCTCGAAGTACACGCCCGGGCTGCGCACGAGCTGCGACACCACGACACGCTCGGTGCCGTTGATGATGAAGGTGCCCTTCTCGGTCATGAGCGGGAAGTCGCCCATGAAGACCGTCTGGGTCTTGATCTCGCCCGTCATGTGGTTCATGAACTCGGCGTTGACGTACAGCGGAGCGGCGAAGGTCTTGCCGCGCTCCTTGCACTCCTCGATGGAGTACTTGGGCTCCTCGAGCTCGGGGTTCGAGAAGCTGAGCTGCATCGTCTCGCCGAGGTCTTCGATCGGGGAGATCTCCTCGAAGATCTCGTCGAGGCCGGTCGTCGTCGACGCCGTGGGGTCCCCCGCGATGCGGGCCTTCCAGGCGTCGTTGCCGACGAGCCAGTCGAAGCTCTCGGTCTGGAGGGCGAGCAGATCAGGAACCGTCAGGGTGTCCGTGATCTTGGCGAACGAGAGGCGGGATGCGCCGCGACCGTTCTTCGGGGAGTTCTGGGTGGATGCGGAGCGCGCAGCAGCCAAGGGAAAATAACCTCCGTGAGACCCGTCGGTCTCAGTTCGTGTCGGTCAGTGAGGAGGCGCTCCGCAACAGGTGGGCGATCCCGCCGCCATTTTCGGGATCCGCCTCCGGGCACACATCGGCCGACCGCAATATGAGGGCACAGGTGTAGGGGAGCGCAAAGAACAACTATAGGTCGAAACGACGCGCCGTGTCTACTTATTCCTTGACATCGCTTCCCGTCGGGTCTATAAAGCCCGGCGGCCGACGTCATCCGGTCGGCGGGAGCAGCCGCACGCGCGGGCGGGGGATGCAGCACGCGGCGGGAGCAACTGCCCCCGCCGCGTGACCGCTGCGCCGCCCGGTGGCGCGTCAGCCCTCGACGATGTCGCCGAGACCCGAGACCTCGCGCGTGATGCGCGGATCGCCCGAGACGTGGATGTCGCCCAGGCCCGAGACCTCGGCGTCGAGCGTCGCCGTCGCGTGCACGTGGATGTCGCCCGCGCCCGAGACCTCGGCCTCGGCGCGCGTGAGCACGAGCTTCGACGCGCGGATGGTGCCGGCTCCGCCGACCTTCAGCTCGCCCTCATCCGCGGTGCCCTCGATGCGCACATCGCCGGCACCGCTGATCTCGACCTCGACGCGCGCGGCGTCGACACCCGTCGCGCGCACGTCCCCGGCGCCCGAGACCGAGATCTCGACCTCATCGGCATCCGAGAAGTCGGCGGTGACATCCCCCGCACCCTGCAGGTCGAGCTCGTCGAAGGATCGCACCGTGAGCGTGTAGCTGACCTTGCCGGAGGTCCAGCCGGGGCCGCGGATTCCGAGCACGAGCGTGCCGTCCTCCTCGTCGACGGTGAGACGGTCGCTCACCGACTTCGGCGCGCGGACGGTCAGGCCCGGCTCGTCGCCGAGCTCGACGGTGACGTCGCCGGCGGTCTCCAGGCGCACGGCGTGCACGGCATCCGACACCTCGTGCTCGGTCTCGACGCGGGGGCCGGATGCGACGCCCGGCAGCCGCACGCAGCCCGCAAGTGCGAGACCCGCGACGGCGACCGCGGCGATGCCGACGAGCGCGCGGCGGCGGCGGCCGGATGCGGGGTGGGCGCTGCGGGGGTCCTGGTCGGGGGTCGGGGCGGGGGTCTCGTTCTGGGTGGTGGTGTTCATGGGGGTCTCCTCTCGTTCCTCCTCGAGCCTCGCCGGTGGCGGCGCCGCGCGACATGCGGCAGACCCCCCGCGCGGCTGGGGTTGACCCCCGCATCCGATGTCGGGTCGTCGACGCGGGAGAGAATGGGCGCGTGGAGGAGCTGCCGAGCGCACGACTGTCGAACGGGATGCGCGCCGTGGTGCGCCCCGACCGCTACACCTCGGGCTTCGAGCTCGTGGTCGACGGAACGCCGCAGTCGCACGTGGATCTCGACGACCCCACACACCTCTTCTATGAGTACATCGCGCGCATGGGGCACGTCATCGACGAGCTGCGCGATCCGGGTGAGCCGATCACGGCCGTTCATCTCGGGGCGGGTGCCCTGACGATCCCGCGCTACATCGCGGCGACGCGACCGGGCTCACGTCAGCAGGTGGTCGAACTCGAGCCCGCGCTCGTGGAGCTCGTGCGGGCCGAACTGCCGCTGCCGCGTGACGCATCGATCCGGGTGCGCTACGGCGATGCGCGCGAGGTGCTCGGTCGGCTGCCCGCGGGGCTGCGTGGCGCCGTCGATCTTCTCGTCGTCGACGTGTTCTCGGGCGCGCGCACGCCCGCGCACGTGACGAGCGTCGAGTTCTACACCGAATGCGCGGCTCTGCTCGCCCCCGATGGCGTGCTGCTCGCCAACATCGCCGACGGGCAGGGCGCGGCCTTCGCGCGCGGACAGGCCGCCACGCTCGGCATGGTGTTCGCGGATGTCGCGGTGCTGGGCGAGGCGCAGGTGATCAAGGGGCGGCGGTTCGGCAACTTCGTGCTCGCCGCCTCCGCGACCGAACTGCCGCTGGACTGGATGCCGCGGCTGCTCGCGGGGGGACCGCATCCGGCCCAGCTCGTGCACGGGGCGACCCTGCGCGCCTGGATCGCGGGAGCGCCGGTCGTGACGGACGCGACCGCCGTGGCCTCTCCTCCCCCGGGGCGCGGGGTGTTCCAGATTCCCCCGAAACGATGACGCACCGCGCGGGTGTCGGCGCGCGGTGCTGGAATGGAGGCATGACCTCCCGCACCCCGCTTGCCGCGGCCGCCGTCCTGGCGGTGGCGCTGCTGTCCGGGTGCGTCGCTCCACCTCCGCCGGGCGCGACATCGGGTGGGGGCCTGGCGACGCCGCCGGAAGGATCCGCGGGGCCCGTGCAGCCCGCGGGCGATCCGGTCGTGATCGCGTCCGGGCTGACGAGCCCGTGGTCGGTCGTGCTGCTTCCCGAGGCGCCGGGTGAGGCCCTCGTGAGCGAGCGCGACACGGGCGTCGTGCAGCACCTCTCCGCCGACGGGTCGCTCGCACCGATCGGCACCGTGCCGGGCGTCGTGCACCAGGGCGAGGGCGGCCTGCTCGGGCTCGCGCTGCTCGATGACGCCGGAAGCCGTTGGCTGTACGCCTATCTGACCACGGCATCCGACAATCGCATCGTGCGGATGCCGCTCGGCGACGACCTCGCGCTCGGGGCGCCGAACGACGTGTTGACGGGGCTCGCGAAGGCCGGCAACCACGACGGAGGGCGCATCGCCTTCGGGCCCGACGGCATGCTCTACGCGACGGTCGGCGACGCGGCGGTGCCGGATCGGGCGCAAGACCCGTCGAGCCTGAACGGCAAGATCCTGCGCATGACACCCGAGGGCGAGGTGCCCGGCGACAACCCCTTTGCCGGATCGCTCGTCTATTCGCTCGGGCACCGCAACCCGCAGGGGCTGGCATGGGATGGTGCGGGCCAGCTGTGGGCGGCCGAGTTCGGTCAGAACACCTGGGACGAGGTCAACCGCATCGAGGCGGGCGGCAACTACGGCTGGCCCGTCGTGGAGGGTCAGGGTGGCGTCGCGGGCTATGTCGATCCCGTGGTGCAGTGGCCCACGAGCGAGGCGAGCCCGAGCGCGCTGACGTACGTCGACGGCACCTTCTTCCTTGCGGCGTTGCGGGGCGCGCGCGTCTGGGCGCTCTATCCGACCGCGGGCGGCGGGCTCGATCCCGTCGCCTGGTTCACGGGCGAGTTCGGACGAATCCGCGAGGTGCTGCCGGCCGCCGACGGATCGCTCTGGTTCGTGACCAACAACACCGACGGGCGCGGGGATCCGTCCGCGGATGACGATCGCATCCTCTCGGTGCGGCTCACCGAGTTGGTCGAGGGCTGAGCATGGCCGACAGCTCCGAGAATCCGGCGCAGCGCCTGGCGCGCGTGCGGGTGTGGGCCGACGCGCTCATCCGGATGCACCTCGACGACAGCTGGACGTTCTCCTTCGATCACGCGAAGACTCGCGCGGGGCTCTGCAACTACACCGCCAAGCGCATCTCGGTCTCCCGGCACATCGCGCTGCGTTCCGACGACGACGAGGTGCACCAGACGCTGCTGCACGAGGTGGCGCACGCGATCGTCGGCCCGAAGGCCGGGCACGGTCCGGAGTGGAAGCGCATGGCGGCCGAACTCGGCTACGTCGGCGGACGCACGCACGACGGCCCCGTGCCGCACGAGCTCGCACCGTGGGTCGGCACGTGTCCCAACGGGCACGTCGCCTACCGGTACCGACGCCCGACCCGGGTGACCTCGTGCGGCAAGTGCTCACGACGTTTCGACCCCGCGCTGAAGATCGACTGGGTGCGGCGGTAGGGCTGTCGATGCGCCGGCTCGGAGCGGGAGGCCTCGCCGACGTGGCTGCTCCGAGCGGGAGGCCTGCCGAGGTGGCTGAGGAGCGCCGTGCGCAGCACGACGCGTCTCGAAGCCTTCGCGGCCCAGAAACCCCCTATGCTAGTTACATGAGCACCGGTCAGTGGATGCACCCCGCGCACGGCTCCCCGTGGTTCTTCGACGCGGGCGCCGAGAGCCTCGACTTCGCGTACACCGGAGACATGGGCCGCGGCGTGCCCGAGTGGGAGCGGATGCGCACCCCGCACGACCTCGGCGCCTGGCTCGCGGAACACGTCGGGCACATCCAGGCCGACGACGCGAACGAACGCGACCTCGCCGACGCGCTCATCCTGCGCGGCGCCCTCACGCGGCTCTACGTCGCCGCTGCCGACGGCGAGCCCTCCGCTCCCGACGACATCGACACCCTCAACCTCTTCGCGGCGACACCCGACATCCCACCCGCGCTCGACGGCGGGCGCCGACAGGCCGGCGCGGGTCGCATCCGCGTCGCCCAGGCTCTCTCGACCCTCGCCCGTGAGGCCGTCGCGAATCTCGGAGCGCCCGAGGGTCGCATCCGACGCTGCGACGCCGACGACTGTCGCATGGTCTATCGCGACGAATCACGCACCAACAACCGCCGCTGGTGCTCCATGCAGCGCTGCGGCAACCGAGCCAAGGTGCGCGCGCACCGGGAGCGCGCGCGCTCCGCTCAGAGCGGAGGTCATTTCTGACCTCCGCTGCGGCGCCAGCGCCGACCGCCGTCTCGGCGGTCGGATCCCAGGAAGGAACACCGATGACCGTCACCCACCTCAACCCCGCCGCGCTGCACCGCAACCCCGCGTTCTCGCAGGGCACCATCGCGCCCGCCGGCCGCACACTGTACGTCGGTGAGCAGAACGGCACGGACGCCACCGGCCAGATCACGGGCGGCCTCGAAGAGCAGACCGCCCAGGCGCTGCGCAACGTGCTGGCCGTGCTCGAAGAAGGCGGCGCGAGCGTCACGGATGTCGTGAAGCTCACGATCTACCTCGCGGAGTCGGTCGACCCCAACGAGGCCTATCGCGCATCCGCCGAGGTGTGGGGCATGAACCCCACCGCCGTGACGGTGCTCAAGGTCGCCTCGCTCGGGCGGCCGGAAGCGCTCGTCGGCGTCGAGGCGATCGCCGCGCTCGGCTGAGCTCGGGCGCTACGCGGTCTGGGAGACCTGCACGTCCTTCCAGAACGCCACGAAGCCGCTGAAGTCACGCCCGACCTTGTCGATGGCCGTGGGATACGGCTCGGGGTAGGCCCATGCGCGGTCGGTGAGCCAGTCATCCCCGGAACGCACGCTGTAGTACTGGCACTCGCCCTTCCACGGGCAGGTGTACGGGGTCGGGCTGTCCCGCAGCACGCCCTCCGCCACCGACGAGGGTGGGAAGTACACATTGCCTTCGATGTGCACGACGTCGGCCTCGTCGGCCTCCGCGATCACCTGGTCTCCGAGCTTCGCCTGGAACATGGCTCGAGGCTACGCCCCGCCACGCGGCTCGCGCTGGATCAGACCTCGACGTCGGCGAGGTGGTTCGCCCCGTGGCGCAGCACCTTCACGACCACGCCGCGCGAGCGCAACGAGGCGATCGTGCGGGCCTCCTCGTCGAGCCCCCGACCGAGGGCGTGGCGGTTCGCCACGACGAGCACATCGCCGCGCTCGAGGCGCCCGAAGGAGCGCTCGAGCCGCTGTTCCCAGGTCTCGTGCGTCTCGGGAGCCGGATGCCGGAAGTCGTGAATCGAGACGCCGAACCGCGCGAGGTCGGCGCGCTGCTCGACGATCGGCGGCAGGTCGTCGCGCGCCACGACGAGCCCTACGAGCCGCGCGCCCTCGGGTCGCGCACGCCACCACTCGCCGTCGCGCTGCAACTCCACGAAGCACTCCGGGCAGCTGCCCAGCGTGTGTTCGTGCGCGCCCGCCGGCGCGACACCGTCTCTCGTCGCGTCCACACCGATCACCGCCTGTTCCGATCAGCTTCCATTGTCGCAGTTCGGCGACGCCCCTGGGCGGTGGTCGCGGGTCGTCGGCTCAGCGCAGCCGCTCGACCTCGGTCGCCGGTTCGAGGTCGAGCTGGGTCACACCGAGCTCGCGCGCCGACACGGATGCCGTGAGCAGATGGCGGGTCGCGCCGCGCAGCCCCGCGTAGGCGGCGATGGCCGCCGCGGCCTCCGGCGAGGTGTGGTCGATGCCGAGGTCGGAGATCGCCTCGATGATGGCCCCGGATGCCAGCAGGTCCTCGACCGTGAACCGCAGCGAGCCGTCGCTCTGGCGCGCACCCGCGGCCACGACCGCGATCACGAATCGACCCCCCAGCTCGGCCTGCCGCTCCAGGGACCAGCGGGCCACGGCATCCGCGCTGCGCAGCGCGCCCGCGACCACCTCGACGCCGAGTTCGGGCACCTCCTCGGAGCCCAGCTCGTCGACCCAGACGATCGCGTGCACTCCGTCGGCGACTGCGCGCGCACCCTCGGCACCCCACTCGAAACGGACCTGGTAGTAGCTCTGCGTGCGCGGCGACGTCATGCCCCCGAGGGTAGCGACGGCTGGGCATCCGCCTCGAAACGAGGTGTCACATCCCGACATGGGCTAGGGTTGCCGAGGCGCTCATGCGCCTGCGTCGTCGAACGCTTCCCTCCCGCCCGGTGCTCTCACGCCCCGCGCGATGACATTCCTTCACGGCGAACCGACGTGCCGACCGGCACGCTCGCCCTTTCCCGCTTGCGCATGCTCGCGCGCGGATCACTCGAAAGCACCACATGACCACCGACTTCGGCACGCTCGGCGTGCCCGCCCCGCTCGTCGCGACCCTCGCGGCCGACGGCAAGACCACTCCGTTCCCGATCCAGGTCGACACCCTGCCCGACACGCTCGCCGGGCGCGACGTGCTCGGCCGCGGCCGCACCGGCTCGGGCAAGACTCTCGCGTTCTCGCTTCCGCTCGTGGCGCGGCTCGGCACCGGCCTCGCCGGCGGCGCGCGCCGTTCGGGCCTGCCGCTCGCCCTCATCCTGGCCCCGACGCGCGAGCTCGCGACCCAGATCGCGGCCGTCGTCACGCCGCTCGCGGACGCCTACGACCTCACCGTCACCACGATCTACGGCGGCGTCTCGCAGAACCGCCAGGTGGCGGCGCTCAAGGCGGGCGTCGACATCGTGGTGGCCTGCCCGGGCCGGCTCGAGGACCTCATGGGGCAGCGGCTCATCAGCCTCGACGCCATCGAGATCACCGTCATCGACGAGGCCGACCACATGGCCGACCTCGGCTTCCTGCCGGGCGTCACGCGCATCCTCGCGGCGACCCCCGCCGGTGGCCAGCGGCTGCTGTTCTCGGCGACCCTCGACAACGGGGTCGACAAGCTCGTGAAGCGCTTCCTGCACAACCCCGTCATGCACTCGGTCAACGAGATCGACGAGCCGCCCGTGAAGATGACCCACCACGTGTTCGGCGTCGAGGGCGTCGAGGCGAAGAAGGAGCTCGTGCAGCGACTCGCCTCGGGCACCGGGCGTCGCATCCTCTTCATGCGCACCAAGCACCACGCGAAGAAGCTCGCGCAGCAGCTCACGGCCTCCGGCATCCCGGCGGTCGACCTGCACGGCAACCTCTCGCAGCCGCAGCGCGACCGCAACCTGGCGGCGTTCTCCGACGGCTCGGTGCGCGTGCTCGTGGCCACGGATGTCGCAGCGCGCGGGGTGCACGTCGACGACGTCGAGCTCGTCGTGCACGTCGACCCGCCGACCGAGCACAAGGCATACCTGCACCGTTCGGGGCGCACGGCCCGCGCCGGCTCCGAGGGTGACGTCGTGACCCTCGTGCTGCCCGCGCAGGAGAAGGACGTGGCGCAGCTCATGCGCAAGGCCGGCATCGAGGCCACCATCCGCAAGGTCACCGCGGATGCCGCGCCGGTCGCCACGCTCGTCGGCGAGATCGCGGCGTACGTGAAGCCCGAGCCGCGCGCGCCCAAGCAGCAGCAGGGCGGCGGCGGACGCAGCCAGGGCGCCAACGCACAACGCAAGCGCGCGGCGCGCGGGGAGCGGGATGCCGCACAGCAGCAGCACGCGGACCGCCCCCGTCGCGACCGCTCGGGTCGCCCCGCCACCTCGGGCCAGCGCTCGAACGCGGGAGGCCAGGCTCGCTCGGGCTCCGGCCGCTCGGGCTCGGGCTCGGGTCGCTCGGCGGCCCCGCGCAGCGGCAGCACGCCCGTCTACACCTCGTCGAGCTCGGCGCCGCAGGGCAACCCGCGCCGCGGCGGACGCCGGGCGAACCGCCCCGCCGGCTGAGGCATCCGGCGGCCCTGACGCGGCGCGGCCCGTCGCCCAAATCAAGGAACATCGCTCCCGAATCAAGGACCGCGCAGCTGCTGGTGGCCCCATCCGCCCCAGAAGCCGACGTGAGTCACATCCGTTCCTTGATTTGGGCAGGACGCTCCTTGATTTGGGCAGAGCGGGGACCCGGGCGGCGCGGAGTCAGCTGCCGCGAAGTCAGCCGAGCACGCCGACCGAGGCGAGTGCGGCGCGCAGCAGCGTGCCGCGTCCGCCCTCGAGCTCGGCGTGGAAGGCCGCGGATGACGCCTCGGCCGGGGTCACCCAGGTGATCTCGAGCGCATCCTGTCGCGGTTCGCACGTGCCCGTCACGGGCACCACGAAGGCGAGCGACACGGCGTGCTGGCGTTCGTCGAGATACGCCGAGAGCCCCGGGATCGGGAAGTACTCCGCCACCTGGAACGGCACGGGGCTCGCGGGAAGCAGCGGGAACGCCATCGCACCGAGGTCCTTCTCGAGGTGGCGGAAGAGCGCATCCCGGATCGTCTCGCCGTACATCACGCGCCCCGACACGAGCGTGCGGGTGATCTCGCCCGCGGCATTGGCGCGCAAGAGCACGCCCACCTGGGTCACGACGCCGAGACCGTCGACCCGCACCGGCACCGCCTCGACATAGAGCAGCGGGATGCGACCGCGCGCCCACTCGAGCTCCTGATCGGTGAGCCAGGCCGAGTTGGGTTCCTCGCGGGGAGGTTCGGGGATGCCGGCGCCGACGGTGCTCATGCTCCATTGTGGCCCACGACGCACGCCCGGCCCCGTCGACGCCCTCGGCGCCCCCGAAAGCGCTGCCCGCTACGGGCGTTCGGGCAGGTCGAACAGCGTGCGGGTGCCCGCGGCGATCGTCTCGCGCTCGTCGGGGGTGAAGGCGCGCACGAGGGCGGCGCCGTTGACCACCGGGTCCGACACCGAGAACGGGTTGTCGGTGCCGTAGGCGAGGCGGTCGAGCCCGACGGTGTCGCGCGCGAGGTGCATCGCGTGCTCGTGGTACAGCACGAGGTCCAGGTGCAGGCGGGCGATGCACTCGCTCGGCGGCACCGGCAGCCGTTCGTGGGTCGTGGGGTCCGAGCGCCAGGCGGCATCCATGCGCCCCGCGAGCACCGGCACGCCCGCGCCTCCGTGCGCCGCCATGAGCCGCAGCTCCGGATGCCGGTGCAACGCGCCCGAGAAGATGAAACGCGTGAGCGCGATCGTGGTCTCGAAGGGGAAGCCGACGCTCACGGGCACCGCGTGGCCGAAGCCGGTGAGCTCGGTGGGGGCCGCCGAGTAGTGCGGGTGCAGGAACACCGGCAGGCGGGTGCGGGCCAGCTCCGCCCAGAGCGGCTCGAGCTCGACATCGTCGAGGGTGCGTCCGCAGATCCGCGAGCCGACGATCACCCCGTGCAGCCCGGGCGTCGCGGCGATCTCGGCGGCGATCGCCACGGCATCCGCGACGCTGTTGCTCGGCAGCACGCCCATGCCCACGACGCGTCCGCCGGTGGCCTCGCCGTAGCCGGCGAACTCGGCGTTGAGCTCGCGGGCGATCTGCGGGCTGTCGTCGCCGTCGAAGGGATCGAGCCAGGGGTTGCCGAGACTCACGACGCTGCGGTCGATGCCGTTGCGGTCCATATGCGCGAGCTTGGCGTCGAGGCTCGTGTACTCCACCCCGAACTCCCGTCCGGGCACGGGGCCCGGCGCGTCTTCGTGGGCGAAGATCACGAAGTACTCCTTGCCTTCGTGCTCCTTGACCCGCGGGATCGTCGGCCGCGCGCGCAGCCGCTCGATGTAGCTGCGGGGATAGATGTGCGTGTGGGCGTCGATGAGCTCGGGCGTCGCCATGAGGTCTCCTGTCGTGTTCATTCGGAGCGGGCACCGGCGCCGGGCAGGAACCGCCCCACCCCGGGCTCCGCGAGGAAGCCGTCTCCGGCGATCAGTTCGCCCCGCAGGTAGCTGCGCACCGTGCGCCCCGTCAGCTCGCGCCCCTCGAACGGCGACCACCCGGCCTTCGACGAGAGCTCGGATGCCGTCACCGTCCAGCGGTGCGCGGGGTCGACGAGGATGACGTCGGCATCCGCGCCGGGCTCGAGGCGTCCCTTGCCGGCGATGCCGTAGATGCGCGCGGGCTCCTCGGAGTAGCAGGCCACGAGACGCTCGTAGCTGATGAGGCCACGGGCGGCGGCGTCGAGCAGGATCGGCATCGTCGTGTCGATGCCGGGCAGCCCGAAGTGCACGTCCCAGATCGACCCGTCGGCCTTCTGCTCGCGCGTGGAGGGGGCGTGGTCGGAGGAGATATGGGTGATCTCGCCCGCGGCGAGCGCCGCCCACATGTGCTCGAGGTCGCTCTCGTCGCCCGCACGGGCGGGGGGCGTGAACTTGCGCAGGGCGCCTTCGCGCAGCACCTCCTCGGCGAGCAGGGTCAAGTACTGCGGGCACGACTCGGCCCACATCGCGGCCCCCGTCGCGCGGGCGGCGCTCACGGTCTCGATCGCATCCGGGCGACTGAGGTGGGCGGAGATGATGCGGGCTCCGCTCGTCTTGGCGAGCGTCGCCACCACCGAGAGCGCGACGAGCTCCGCATCCGGATGCCGCCATTCGGGGATGACGCCGTTGTCGTCGCGACCCGCAGCGCGCAGCTCGGCTTCGAGCTCGGCGGTGATGGAGTCGTCCTCGCCGTGCACGAGGGCCGGCGCGCCCACCCGCGCGAGTTCGGTGAAGAGCGCACGCAGCCGCGCGGCGTCGAAGCCCGGGATGCCGTGGGTCGTGCACGTGAACGCCTTGAAGAACGTCGCCCCGGCGCGCCAGAGGGGCTCGACCTGATCGATGCGGTCGGGGAACGCGTGAGCGGCGAGCCCGAAGTCCACCCGCGAGCGGTCGGCGAGGTGGGCGACCTTGGCCTGCAGATCCGCGACCTCGCGCACCGCACCGGAGTGCGTGTGCTCGATGATCGTCGTGACGCCTGCACGGGCCGCGGCTGCGGTGCCGCTCGGGAAGTCTTCGCGCGTCTCGTCGCCCGGGTCCATGAGGTGCACGTGCGTGTCGATCATGCCCGGCATGACGAGCAGGCCGCGCCCCGCGCCCGTCACGAGCGTTCCGCCCTCGATTCCCAGATCGAACATCTCTGTCACCTCACGTATCGGTTGGCGAGTGTGCCGATCGACTCGATCGTGCACTCGACCAGTTGGCCTGGCTGGACGTACGCGCCTCTGCGCACGCCGTCGTCGCGCTCGTAGGGATCGGCGCGCAACTCGGGGTCCGAGCCGAGCGCGGGCCCGCCGGGGGTGCCGCACGCGATGACCCACCCGGGCTGCAGCGTGACCCAGCGCGAGTAGTACGAGACGAGCTCGGCGACACCCCAGATCGCCGACTCCATGGTGTTGTTCTGGCGCAGCTCCCCGTCGACGGTGGTGCGCAGCGCGAGCCGGCCGGGGTCGGGAAGCTGCTCGACGGGCACGACCCACGGCCCGATCGGGCTGGAGTCGCGGAACGACTTGCCGGCTCCGAATCGGCCCTGCGAGGTGCCGTCGTCGTCGAGCAGGATCTGGTGGTCGCGCGCCGAGACGTCGTTGAGGATCGTGTAGCCGAAGACGTGCGACAGCGCGTCGTCGAGCGAGACGTTCCGCGCGGGCGAGCCGATCACGATCGCGAGCTCGACCTCGTAGTCGTACTTCGTGAACCCCTCGACCATGCGCACGTCCGCGCCGGGTCCGACGACGGAGCTCGGCGTCACGAAGAAGAACTCGACCTCCGTCGCGCGCTCTCGGCTGGTCTCACGCAGGTGGTCGTCGAAGTTGGCTCCCGCGCAGATGATCGCGCTCGGCGCGAGAGGCGCCCGCAGTTCGACCTCCGCGAGGGCATGACGTGGCGCGGATGCCTCGAGGGCGCGCACCGCTGCCGCACGGTATGCAGGGCCCTGCGCGATGAGCTCGCCGAGATCCTCAACCGGTGGCAACCCCGCGGCATCGAGAACAGGCGCGACGGGGGTGACGCCGGCCTCGTCTCCCCAACCGAGCACCTCGCGTCCGCCGTGCCGATAGCGCAGGAATCCGCTCATGAGACGAGTCCGTCCACGAGCTGCGCCTCGACGCGTCCGAGACCGTCCGCTTCGGCCCACAGGGTCTGCCCCGCGGTGTGGTCGACGCGGCCGATGTGCCGCAGTTCCGGGCGCCCGTCGAGCTCGAGGGCGGGCCCCCTGAGGCTTCCGGCGAGGAGCAGGATGCTGCGGTCGAGTTCGAGGCCGCGGTTGACGAAAGCGGCGAAATCGGCGACCTCCGCCCACGAGATGACCTCTCGCCCCTCGGAGTGCCGGAGCTCGAGCTCGTCGCCGGGCCGCGCGTGTGCGTCGCCGGGCTCTCCCACGCGGCACGCGCCGTCGAAGGCGACACCCTCCGCATAGCGCACGTGCCACCGCGGCCCCTCCCACCCGATCGTGAGACGGTCCGCCGCGATGAGCTCGATCACGAGGCGACAGCTCGCGAGCGTGTCGAGGATGCGATCGGCGGGCGTACCGATGGGCGTACCCGCGAAGGTCAGCCCGAGTTGCACGCGATAGCCGACACCTCCGAGCCCGCGCACGTCGACCATCCGGCCCCCGTCGATCACCGAGGCGGGCTTGACGTGGAACTCGCGATAGCGGCGGGCGTGCGCGTCGCCTGCGGGCAGCAGCGGGCCGGGCGCGACGACCGCGCTGATCTCAGTTGTCGACATTGCCGTTCTCATCCATGCGCTCGCGCAACAGCCGATGCGACCGCTCGATGTGGGCGGCCACGACCTCGGCGGCGTGGTCGCCGTCGCCCGAGCGCAGGCTCGCCACGATCTCGGCGTGCTCCGTCGCGAATTCCTTGCGGTCCCGGCGAGTGCCCACGGCGAAAGGCACCCGGCCGAAGCCGAAGGTGCGCTCGCGCAGGTCTTCGCTCGCCTCCACGAGCACCCGGTTGCGGGATGCGACGGAGATGGCCCGGTGGATGCGGGTGTTGACCGCGGCGCGCCGGTCGTCGTCGCCCTCTCGCAGCGCCTCGGCGTCTTCGGCCACGAGGCCCTCGAGGCGGTCGAGCTCGTCGTCCGAGATGCGCTCCGCGGCGAGCCGCACCGCCATGGTGTCGAGAGCGGAACGGATGGCGCACTCCTGATCGAATTCGGCCCGGGTCGTGCGGTGCACGGTGAGCCGCCCGCGCGCGTCGCGATCGAGGTACTCCTCGAGCTCGAGACGATGCATGGCCTGACGAGCGGTCGTGCGGCTCACCTCGAGCGACTTGGCCGTGACGGCCTCGGTGAGCGAGGTGCCCACCGCGATCTCACCCGCCAGGATCGCGCGCTTGAGCGCGTGGTAGGACTGGTCGGCGAGCGAGAGGCGCGCCGCTGGGCGACGGGCATCGGCGCCGTGCGCGGGGGTACGACCGCGCGGGATGAGGCGAACGAGCAGGCTCATGTGCTCGCGCATCGCCTCGACGCCGCTCGCGACGTCGCCTGCGCGGATCGCGGCGACGACGAGCTCGTGGCCCACGGCGAGCCGCTGCTCGTCGTCGTGGTCGCCCGAGGCGTGGATGCCCTCGCGAGCGAGGCGGTCGACGAACTGCGTGATGAGCCGCGAGAGCGGGCGGCTGCCGGCGGCGTGCCCGACCGCCTTGTGGAACGCGCGGTCGGCGGCGGCCGACGCATGACTCGGGGCCAGGTCGGGATCGGCGAGCGCCAGCCGGCGGGATTCCGCATCGCGACGGCACGCCCACTCGACGGCGAGCGGCTCGAGGGCGAGGCGTGCCTCGTAGTGGTCGACGATCTCCTTCGTCGTGAACCGGCGGGGCACATACCCACCCGCGCGGTTGTCTTCGATCATGCCGACGATCGAGAGGCGGTTGAGCGCCTCGCGGATCGGCGTGCGGCTCATCTGGAGCCGCTCGGCGAGATCCTCCTCGACGAGCTGCTCGAGCACCCAGAGGTCGCCTCCGGGCAGGAGTCCCTCGCGCAGTCGGTCGAACGCCTGCTCGGCGAGCAAGGGCGGTCGCGACACGGGTGCCACCGCAAGACGCGGCGCCTCTGCGACGCGATCGTGGTCTGTCTCTGTCACGCTTGTACGGTATCCGAAATTGCCTCTGGCTGTCGAGTACTCGCGACGGCAGGGCGCCGATCCTCGCGAAAATCCCTGTAAATATGGGGATGTTGACAGTCCCCTGCCGGTCACCTACGGTATACAGCATCCAACGACGGAAAGGCCCGAAGCAGTGCCGACAGTTCTCTTCAGCAACGGTTACGTGGTGACCGTCGACGCCGATCGCCGTGTTCTGCCGGGGGGCTGGGTGCTCACTCGCGACGACACCATCGCGGCGATCGGCTCCGCGGACGACCCGCTGCCCGAGGCCGATCGGGTGCTCGACATGCACGGCATGCTCGTGATGCCCGGCCTCATCAACGGGCACAACCACTTCTGGGGCTCGCTGTTCAAGAACACCGGCGACGGCCTGCTGCTCGAGGAATGGATCGACGAGGTCACGTTCCCGCTCAAGGGCGCGCTGCGCACCGAGGACCTCCGGATCGCCGCCTACCTCGGCGCCCTCGAGCAGCTGCGCACCGGCACGACCACCTCGCTCAACCACCTCAACAACGAGAACGACGAGGAGACCATCCGCGCCACGATCGAGCCCGTGCTCGAGGTGGGCGTGCGTCAACTCGTGGCCAAGGAGCTGCGCGACGCACCCGATCCGGTGTTCTCGACCCAGCATCCGCCGCACCACTACCCGCGCTCGCGCGCCGAGGAGATCGCGCTCGCCGAGAGCCTCGTGACGCAGTGGGACGGCGCCGGCGGCATCATCCACATGGGCCTCGCGATCGAGACGGGCGCCATGTGGCTTCTGCACAACTCGACCTCGAACGAGATCATCCTCGACGGCGTCGAGCTCGCCCAGCGCCACAACCTGCGCATCACCAACCACTGCTCCGCCGGCAGCTCGTGGCTCTCCATCAAGGAGCTGCGCGACATGACCGGCGGCGGCGACATCGACTACCTCGTGCGCCTCGGCGCGCTGACCTCCAACTGGGTGATGATCCACTGCCTGTGGCTCACCGATCGCGAGATCGACCACATGGCGCGCGAGAACGTGAGCGTCGTGACCAACCCGGTGAGCAACGCCTACAGCGCCGACGGCATCACGCCGCTCGCGAAGATGTTCCAGGCGGGGCTCACGGTCGGGCTCGGCACCGACGGCACCTACGTCAACTGCTCCCCCGACATGGTCGAGCAGATGAAGTTCGCCGCCCTCATCCAGAACGTCACGCATCTCGACCCGGCCTTCATGACCGCCGAGCGCGTGATCGAGATGGCCACGATCGGCAGCGCCCAGGCGCTCGGCCTCGACCACCTCATCGGCTCGCTCGAGGTCGGCAAGCGCGCCGACATCGTCGCCTTCGACCTCGATCGCACGCACATCACGGTGCCCAACCGCGCCGTATCGGCCCTCGTCTTCTCGGCCCACGGCACCGACGTCGACACCGTGATGGTCAACGGCAAGTTGCTGTTGCGCGAGGGCGAACTACTCGTACCGCTCGATGAGCGGGCGATTCGCGCGGAGGCGCGCGCTCGCGCGTCTGAAGCGATCGACCGTGCCGGGATCCGCCACCGGGTCTCCGAGCACTGGCGACGCTGACATCCCACACCAGAAAGAACACACACCCAGGAGAGGCAATGCGAACACGAAAAATGCTTCCGGTCCTCGCTCTCTCGGCACTGCTCGCGCTCACCGCGTGCACGTCCGACGGAGCGCCGCAAGGAGGCGACGACGGAGACGAACCCACACTGCGGGTCGCGGTCATCCTGCCCGGCGAGACGACCGACAAGGGCTTCAACAAGACCGGTGAGCAGACCGTCGAACTGCTCGAGAAGGAGTTCGGTGCCGAGGCGACCCTCACCGAGAGCGTCAACCCGGCGCAGCAGGTGGACGTCTATCGGCAGTACGCCCAGCAGGGCTACGACCTCGTCGTCGGATGGGGTGGCCAGTTCAGCGATGGTGCTGTCGCGGCCGCCGAGGAGTTCCCCGACACGAAGTTCCTCGTCGTGAGCAGCGCCGTCGAGAACGGCAGCAACCTCGCGTCGTACGACACCGCGCTCGAGGACTGGCACTTCGTGGGCGGTTACCTCATGGGTCGCCTCTCGAAGACCGGCGTCGTCGGTCAGGTGAGCGGTCAGTGCTTCGCGAGCACGGCATCCGGGCAGAACGGCACGCGCGACGGTGCGAAGTACGCCAACCCCGACATCGAGTGGCTCGCGACGTACACGGGTGACTTCGAAGACCCGACCAAGGCCCAGCAGGCCGCCCAGGCGATGATCGACCAGGGCGCCGACATGCTCGCCACCAACCTCAACCAGGGCGTCTACGGCGTGGTGCAGGCGGCCAAGGCCAGCCCCGGCGTCGGCGTCGTGACCGAGTGGCTCGACAACAGCGCCGACGCGCCCGGTGTCATCCTCTCGGGCGTCGACAAGTCGTACGCGCGATTCGTCGGCGTCAAGGTGCAGCAGATCCTCGACGGCACCTGGAAGGGCGAGCACGAGCGGTTCTTCCTTCCCGAGGACTGGGGCCCCGCGATCTTCAAGACCGCGGACATCCCGGATGACGTCTACCAGGACGCTCTCGACGTGCAGGCCAAGATCGCCAGCGGCGAGCTCGACGTGGTGCGCGACGAGACCTGCCCCGGTTGATCCCCTCGTCCCGCTCTGCCGCATCCGCGCGTGCGGCAGGGCGGGACCCTCGACCTCCATCCGCCAACTGAACGGAAAGACCCGATGACCGAGAGCACCCCGCTCCTCGCCGCCCGAGGGATCACCAAGACCTACCCCGGCGTCGTCGCGAACCACGACGTCTCGATCGATCTGCGATCCGGCGAGATCCACGGCGTCCTCGGAGAGAACGGCGCGGGCAAGACGACGCTCATGGCGATCATCTACGGCCTCACCACTCCCGACGCGGGCACCATCGAGCTCGACGGCTCGCCCATCGCGCTCGGCAGCCCGAAGGAGGCCCTCGCGCACGGGATCGGTTTCGTGCAGCAGCACTTCTCGCTCATCCCGACCCTCACGGTCGCCGAGAACATGGTGCTCTCGCTCAGCAACTCCGGCGAGAAGATCTCGCTCGGTCAGGGGGCCGAGCGCGTGCGCGCCCTCTCGGAGCGCTACGGACTCGGGGTGCCGCCGAACGCGGTCGTCGGCTCGCTCAGCGTCGGCATGCAGCAGCGTGCCGAGCTGCTGAAGGCCCTCGCGCGCGACGCACGCGTGCTCATCCTCGACGAGCCGACCTCGGTGCTCACCCCGCAGGAGGCGCAGGAACTCATCGGGCTCCTCGCGCAGCTCGCCGCCGACGGCATGGGCATCTTCCTGATCTCCCACAAGCTCGAAGAGGTGCTGCGCCTCGTCGACCGCGTGACCGTGCTGCGTCGCGGCAGGCTCGTCGCCACCCTGGATGCCGCAGGCACCACCCAGGCGCAGCTCGCCGAGATGATGGTCGGCACGCTCAGCATCATCGACACCGAGCGCCACGAGCACGCACCGCGCGGCGAGACGCCGCGCCTGCGTGCGGAGGCCATCTCGACGCGCGCCGAGGGCATGCGCGGTGACGTGCACGACGTCTCGCTCGAGCTCTACCCGGGCGAGGTGCTCGGGATCGCCGGCGTCGAAGGCAGCGGCCAGGTCGAACTCATCGAGGCACTCGCCGGGGTTCGCCCGCTGTCGGGCGGCTCGGTGCACCTCGATTCCGAGAACATCTCCCGGCTGAGCGTGCGCGAGCGGCAACGCCGCGGCATCGCCCACATCGCCGCCGATCGGCACGCCGCCGGGTTCGTCGCGACGCTCTCGGTCGCCGACAACCTCATCCTGCCGGTCGCCAACGAGCCGGAGTTCAGCCGAGGCGGGGTGCTGCGTCGCGCGGCGATCCGCCAGCACGTGACGGAGCTCATCGAGCAGTACGACATCCGGGTGGCGGGGCCGGATGTTCTGGCCGGCACGCTCTCGGGCGGCAACCAGCAGCGCGTCGTCGTGGCGCGCGAGTTCTCGCGCAACCCGTCCGTCATCCTGTCGTGCTTCGCCACCCGCGGACTCGACTTCGCGTCGATCGCCGCTGTGCACGACCGCGTGCGCACGATGCGCGCGAAGGGCGCCGCGATCGCGTTCGCATCCGTGGACCTCGACGAGCTGCTCACGCTGTCCGACAGGATCCTCGTTCTGTATCAGGGTCGCGTCGCGGGCATCCTCGACGCTCGCGAGGCCACGAGCGAGAAGCTCGGGCTGCTCATGGGAGGAGGGGAGGCAGCATGATGGCCCGGATCACGGACGCGCTGCGTACCGTCAGTCAATCGCTCGGCAGCCGCAGGCGCATCGCCGAGGGGCTGCTCGTGCCGCTCATCTCGGTGCTGCTGGCGCTCGCGACGGTCGCGATCATCCTGCTCATCGTCGGTGCGAACCCGCTCACCGCCTACGCGAGCATGATCAACGCCGCGTTCGGCAGCCCCTACGCCGTGAGCGCGACGATCATCAAGGCGATGCCGCGGCTCCTCGCGGCGCTCGGCATCGCGATCGCCATTCGCGCCAACCTCTGGAACATCGGCGCGGAGGGCCAGATCTACATCGGCGGAACCGCCGCCGCCGGCATGGTGCTCGCCCTGCCTGCACTGCCTCAGCCCCTCGTGCCGATCGTCGCGATCGTGGCCGGTGGGCTCGCGGGCGCCGCGTGGGGCGCGATCCCGGGCTTCCTGCGGGCGCACCGCGGCATCAACGAGGTCATCACCTCGCTCATGCTCGTGTACGTCGGCATCCAGATCACGCAGTACCTGCTCGAGGGGCCGTGGGCGGTGCCGATGTCGACGTTCCCGGCGACGGCACCGTTCGAGGCGCACGCCAAGCTGCCCGTGCTGATCCCCGGCACGGTGCTCAACGCCGGCATCTTCGTGGTGCTCGTCGGCGTCGCACTCAGCTGGTTCCTCGTGGATCGCACGCGGTTCGGGCTGGAACTGCGCTCGCTCGGCGGGAACGAGATCGCATCCGGGTTCCTCGGCATCAAGGTGAAGTTCATGATCATCGCCACGATGGCGGTGAGCGGTGCGTTCGCCGGTGTCGCAGGAGCCGTGGAGACGATCGGCATCCGCGGTCGCCTCATCGAGGGCTTCTCGCCGGGGTTCGGCTTCGAGGCCATCGCCATCGCCCTGCTCGGGCGCCTGCACCCGGCGGGCATCGTCGCGGCGGCGCTGCTGTTCGGCGCCCTCGATGCGGGCGGCGCCGGACTGCAGACGAGCGCGCGCGGCGTGAGCTCCGCGATCGTGATGGTCGCGGCCGGCCTCAGCGTCGGCTACGTGCTCGTCGGCATGGGCTACATGGACAAGCGCGCCAAGCGCCGGGCGGCGAGACGCGCCCTCGTGAACGCCGCAGCAGCGGCGAGCGCCCAGCAGGTCTCGACGGGAGTTGACGCACGATGACGATCGAATGGTTCGCCCTCCTGCTGGCGGCCGCGGTGCCGCTCGCAGCACCGCTGTTGTTCGCAGCCCTCGGCGAGGTGATCTCCGAGACGGCGGGCGTCATCAACATCGAGCTCGAGGGCATGATGCTCGTGGGCGCGTTCACCGGCGTCGCGGGTGCCCTGATGTCGGGCGACCTGATCGTGGCGTTCACGGCGGCCCTGGTGGGCGGCGTGCTCGTCGCCACACTGCAGGGCGTCGCGTGCTTCATCTTCGGCGCCAACCAGGTGGTCGCGGGCATCGTGCTCAACATCCTCGCCCTCGGCGCGACGACGTTCCTGCTCGTCTCGGCACTCGGCGCCGACGTGACCCGCGCGGTCGTGACGCTGACGCCGCTGCCGATCCCGCTGCTGTCGGACATCCCCCTCATCGGGAAGGCGCTGTTCGCGCAGAACATCGTCGTCTACCTCGCCTACCTCGCGGTGCCGGTCGTCTGGTACCTCATCGCGAAGACGCGCTTCGGGCTGACCCTCAAGTCGGTCGGCGAGAAGCCCGCGGCCGCCGAGGCGATGGGCGTCGACGTCGTGCGCACGCGCTGGATCGCGCTGCTGCTCTGTGGGGCGCTCGCGGGCATCGGCGGAGGGCTGTTGACCCTCGGCGGGCTCGGCGTGTTCACGCCCAACATCACGAAGGGCATCGGCTTCATCGCGCTCGCGGCGGTCATCTTCGGCCGGTGGAAGCCCGTCGGCGCGTTCGGGGCCGTGATGCTGTTCAGCCTCGTGGACGCCTTCCAGATCCGCGCCCAGGCGCTCGGCCTGCCCGTGCCCTACCAGCTGCTCGTCGCACTGCCGTACGTCGTGACGCTGCTCGCGCTCGCGCTCTTCGTGTCGAAGATGCGGCCGCCGGCAGCGCTCGCCATCAACTTCGAGAAATAGGAGTGACCATGGACGACACCGTGCGCACGCGACTGCGCGAGACCGCCGTCGCCACGATCGACGAGCGCCACGCCTGGCTGCGCGAGCTGAGCCACGCCGTATGGGAGTGCGACGATCTCGGCTGGCAAGAGCACCGCGCTGTCGCGGCGATCCTCGAGCACGCGCGGCAGCTCGGCGACCGGGTCAGCGTCGCGGAGGGCATCGGCGGCTTCGAGACCGCCTTCAGCATCACGCTCGACACCGGTCGCCCAGGACCCCACGTGGCGACCATGGCGGAGTACGACGCGGTCGCGGGGCTCGGCCAGGCGTGTGGGCACAACCTCATCTCGACCTCGACGATCGGGGCGCTCACCGGGCTGCTGGCGTGCGCCGACGAGCTCACGGGCCGCTTCACGGTGTTCGGAACGCCCGCGGAGGAGACCGCGGGCGGCAAGATGTACATGGAGGATGCGGGACTGTTCGAGGGCCTCGACGCCCTGCTCATGTTCCACCCCAAGGACATCAACACCGTCGGCCAGCGCTCGCTCACCCTGTTGCCCCTCGTGATCGAGTTCCATGGGCACGCCGTGCACGCCGCTGCATTCCCCTATCGCGGACGCAACGCGCTCGACGCCTTTGTGAACATGTACGTCTCGATCAGCACGATGCGTCAGCAGCTGCACGACGACGCGCGCATCCACGGGATCGTGACGCACGGCGGCGACACGCCCGCCAACATCCCGGACTACGTGCGCAGTGAGTACGTGTGCCGCGCGGTCGAGCGCTCCTATGCCGAGGAGCTCGTGGAGATGGTGAAGAAGGCGGCGCGCGCTGCTGCCGAGGCGGCGAACTGCGAGGTCACCTTCCCCGAACCGGAGCGGCTGCCCTACGAGTCGGTGCGCCCCGACCCCGAGGTGTGCGAGCTGATGCGCGATGCGGCCGCCTACGTGGGCGTCGAGCTCGTCGAGGACGAGCCGATCCTGTGGGCCTCGAACGACTCAGGGCGGATCAGCCAGCGGGTGCCCACCGCCCCGCTGTCGCTCTCGATCGGCACGCCCCCGCTCGGCGAGCACAGCCATGAGTTCCGCGAGGCGGCGGGGTCGCCGGACGG
>SMFF01000047.1_pt1 | contig 34621 bp, 39 predicted proteins | sample 2456181 | NCBI WGS metagenome assembly SMFF01 (sample SAMN10132611, study PRJNA489261) | soil metagenome | isolation source: day120 antibiotic-loamy sand soil ammended with raw manure from dairy cow... | place: USA | collected 2015-04-01
CGGAGCAGCCGGCGCCGACCGGCTCCGTGCAGCTCGACGCCGCGTTCGCGGCGCTGGCCGACCACCGGGCCGAGCGCGACGGCTGGGCGGTGCCCGCCTGGGCGCTCGACCCCGCCCGTCGCGCAGACGGCTGGTATCCGGCGGTGCCCGCGATCTTCCGCACCGAGGCCGAGCAGGAGAGCCCGCGGGCCTTCCGTCAGCGCGGCATCCTCATCCCCGGGCGGTCGCTGAACCGCGCGTGAGCGAGCGCCGGGTCGCCTCCCCCGCGGCCTATCCGCGGCGGCCGGGCGGGAGCAGTCCTCGGGAGCGGGTGCGCACGAGCCAGCCCTGCGCGGTGGCGTGGGCGACGCCGTTGATCTTCGCCATCGTGACTGCCGGAGCCGCGTCGCCCTGCGCCGAGAGCTTGCCGTACTGGAGCGCGACCAGCTCGTAGAAGTCGGGGGTTCGCTTCGGGTTGCCGAGCGGCTTGAGCAGATCCCGCTCGCTGATCTTCCGGCCGGAGGGCAGCACGATCTTCCCGCCGGTGATGGTCACCGTGCGCTTCATGGCGAACAGGCGCTCGTTGATCGCCGCCTCGATGCGCGCCGTCGGCAGGGTGCGGAGGTCTTGGCTGGACACGGGATCGCCCGGCCGCCACGGGAGGTAGACGACCCCGGTGATGCGCACCTCCTCGGGGACGGCGAACTGCTGGCGCTGGAGACGGATGAACACGCGGGTCGCGGTCGCCGTGTGCTCGATGTAGCGCCAGCGGCCGTCGATCGTCTCGTTCTGCTCCGAGTCGAGCTGCGCCTGGCGGTCGGCCTCGGTCGTCACCTGATCGTTGTAGCCCAGGAGCGCGTCGATCTGCGCGCTGGCGTCGTCCTCCCGCTCGCCGGGGAACCGGCTCGGCAGATGCCAGCCGTCCGGCAGATCGGCCGAGACGATCAGGCCGTCATAGGACTGATCGCCGGGTCTGCGCGGGGCTGCGGTCACATCCCGAGTGTACCGAGCGGCACGAGCAACTAAAACTCTTGCTGCGATTGGCGTGTTGTGGTCTAATCTAAGACGACAGCAGCAATCGCGGCTGTGATCGTAGATGCGAAGGAGGCGGTGATGGGTCAGAGCGCATCGCCCCTCGACGCTCGGGAGCCCGAGCGCCTGTTCTACTCCGAGGAGGAGACGGCGGCGCTGCTCGGCATCCACCGCACGACGCTGCGCACCCTCGCCCTGGCGGGCCAGGCCCCGGTGGAGCCGATTCGGCTCACCCGGCACAAGCGCGTCTACCGCCGCATCGACGTGCAGCGCCTCGCCGGGCTGGAGCAGTAGGAGCCGGTCATGGGAAGCATCGAGTCCTACGACACGGCCAAGGGCCGCCGCTACCGCGCGCTGTACCGGCGCCCGGACAAGAAGCAGACGCAGAAGCGCGGCTTCACCACCAAGAAGGCGGCCGAGCTGTTCCTGGCGACCACGGAGGTCGACATCGCCCAGGGCCGCTACCTCGACCCGTCGCGGGCGCGGGTGACCGTGGCCGAATGGCTCCAGACCTGGATCGCCGCCCGCGGCGACCTCCGGGCGACCACCCGCAGCCGGGTCGAGAACATCATCGCCAAGCACATCGTCCCCGAGCTGGGGAAGATCCCGATCGGCGACCTCACGCGGCTTCGCGTGCAGGAGTGGGCCTCGGCCCTCCCCGGCGCCCCGGCGACCGTCCGCAAGATCGTGAACGTCCTCTCCGGTTCGCTCCGGTTCGCGGTCGAGGACGAGCGCCTGCCCTCCAACCCCGCCGCCAGGCTCAAGCTCCCCAAGCCCACCAAGTCCCGCAAGCGGTATCTGTCCCACAATCAGGTCGCGGCGCTCGCCCAGGCCATTGACGAGATGAAGGACGGGCGCGAGTACGGCTACGGCCTCGTCGTCCTCGTGCTCGCCTACTGCGGCCTCCGCTGGGGCGAGCTGTCCGGGCTCCGCATCCGCGACCTCGACCTCGACGCGAAGCACCCGCGCCTCACCGTCGAGCAGACCGTCGTGGCCGACAAGGGCTACCAGCGCATCGAGCCGCCGAAGGACTACGAGCACCGCAGCATCCCGATCCCCGCGTTCCTCGTCGGGCTGCTCCGCGTGCAGGTCGCCGGACGCCCGGCCGACGCCCCGGTGTTCTACGGCATCCGCACCGGCACCTGGCTTCGCAACCACGTCTACCGAGTCGGCTGGTTCGACACCGCTGCCGAGGCGGTCGGGATCAAGGGCCTCACCCCGCACGAGCTGCGGCACACCGCGGCCTCCCTCGCCGTCAGCGCCAGCGCAAACGTGAAGGCCGTCCAGCGGATGCTCGGCCACGCCTCGGCCGCGGTGACCCTCGACGTGTACGCCGACCTGTTCGATGACGACCTCGACGGTGTTGCCACGGCGCTGAACCTCGCGGCGATGCAATCAGATGTTGCCAATCTGTTGCCAAAAGCCGCATAGCGCCCGTTCGAGCCTTTCGGCAGGAACAAGAAAACCCCCGGCTGACCGGGGGTTTTCTGCTGGTGACCCCAGCGGGATTCGAACCCGCGTTACCGCCGTGAGAGGGCGGCGTACTAGGCCGCTATACGATGGGGCCGTTTTGTGATCGCGAATCGCGACAACTTGACGATTATGCCATAGGTCGAGGGGGTCGGACAAAACGGCCGGGGCGTCCTCGGCGGCCATGGCGCAACTCAGGAGGAAGCGGCCGATTCCGGCCGGTCACCCGCATCCGGGACCTTCTTCCTGAGTTGCGAACCCGTGTGCTCTCGCAACTCAGGAACGTCGGCGGATGCGCGCCTCCGCCGCGGCATTGCGGCTCGCCTTCCTGAGTTGCGAAGAAAGGCGGCCCGCTCAGGCGAGCAGCCGCAGCGCGCCAGGCTCGACCTCGAGTTCCACCGGAAGAGGCCCGATGCGCTCCCCGTCGGCGTAGGCGACGAGCGGTGCGTCGACCTCGATCCGAATGCGTTTCGCCCGCCGCATCACGACCCGTGGGTCGCTCGTGTGCTCGCCCCGGAACACACGCGGGAAGATCCGCAGGAACGCCAGACGCGACAGCGGCTTCACGAGCATGACGTCCAGCAGGCCGTCGTCGAGCAGGGCCTCCGGGGTGATCTTCATGCCCCCGCCGAGTGACACGTTGTTGCCCACCGAGACGAGCAGCGCGTCGAGCTCCAGCTGCTCGTCGTCGAGCGTCACGCGGTAGCGCAGCGGCCTCAGCCCGGCGAGCTCCGCGAGCAGCGCGAGGATGTAGCGGCTCGGCCCCTTCGGGCGCCGCATGAGGTTCGCCCGCTCGTTGACGATCGCGTCGAAACCCGCCGAGAGCGCGCACGCGAAACGCCGCTCACCGGGCGTGCCGTCGTCATCCGTCCAGCGGATGCGCACCGCGTCGATCACGCGCGGTGGTGCCTGCAGGTGCTCGCCCAGCATCCGGATCGCCGCCTCGGTGTCGTCGTGGGGGATGCCGAGGCCGCGGGCCATGTCGTTGCCGGTTCCCGAGGGCACGATGCCGAGGGGCACCCGGGTGCCGGCGAGCAGGTTGACGCCGAGGTTCACCATGCCGTCGCCGCCCACGACGACGAGCGCGTCGGGGCGGGACCGCAGTGCTGTGTGCGCCACCTCGAGCAGCGACTCGAAGTCGGGCTCGGTGAGCGAGGTCACCTCGTGCCCCATCGCGCGCAGCGTCTGCACGACGGCCGGGCCGACGTCGCGACTCGCGCCGAACGATGCCGTCGGGTTGATGGCGACGACCACCCGCTTCGGCTTCGTCGTCATGCGCCCATCATGGCATCCGCGGCATGCCCGCGAGCGCTACCCGAATCCGCGAGCGCTACCCGCAGACCGGTAGCGCTCGCCGGTTTCGGTAGCGCTCGCGGCAGGAGGGAGGGGGTCAGCGGCGGAAGCGCAGGCGACGCAGCAGTTGCGCGTTGAGGGCCACGATGACCGTCGACACGCTCATGAGCACCGCGGCGAGCCACGGCGGCATGAGGAACCCGACCCCCGCGAGCACCCCCGCGGCGAGCGGGATGCCGAGGGCGTTGTAGCCCGCCGCCCACCACAGGTTCTGCAGCATCTTGCGGTAGCTCGCGCGACTCAGCGTGATGGTGTCGACCACCCCGCGCGGGTCGGACGACGCCAGCACGACGCCCGCCGACTCGATCGCGACATCCGTTCCCGCCCCGATCGCGATGCCGAGGTCGGCCTTCGCGAGCGCGGGCGCGTCGTTGATGCCGTCACCGACCATCGCGACGCGCGCAGCCCCGCCCTCCTGCAGGGCGGCGACCTCGGCCGACTTCTGCTCGGGCAGCACCTCGGCGCGCACCTCGTCGATGCCGAGATCGGATGCGACGTGCGCCGCCACCGCGTGCGCGTCGCCCGTGAGCATCGCCACCCGGATGCCGCGCTCGCGCAGCTCGGCGACCGCCTCGCGGGACTCGGCGCGCACCCGGTCGGCGATGCCGAATGCTGCGAGCACGCGGGCGTCGGCGTCGTCACCGTCGACCAGCAACACGACGGTCGACCCGTCGGAGTGCGCCGCCCGGGTGGCGTGCACGAGCTCCGGTTCGAGCTGGATGCCGCGCTCGGTCACGTAGCGCGAGCTCGCGACGGCGAGCTGCCGCCCGTCGACCGTCGCGACGGCCCCACGTCCGGCGAGCGCCCGGAACCCCGTCGCCTTCGGCACGCTGAGCCCCCGCTCACGCGCCGCCTCGACGATCGCGCGCCCGATCGGGTGCTCACTGCGCCCCTCGACGGCCGCGGCGAGCGCGAGCGCCTCGGCCTCGTCGGCTCCGGATGCGGGGGTCACCGCGGCGAGCGACTGGCGCCCCTCGGTGAGCGTGCCGGTCTTGTCGAACAGCACGACATCCACGTCCTTGGCGTCTTCGAGCGCCGCGCGGCTGCGGATCAGGATGCCGCGCTTGGCGGCGAGCGCCGTCGAGATCTGGGCGACGAGCGGGATCGCGAGACCGAGCGCGTGCGGGCACGCGATCACGAGCACCGCGACGACGCGTTCGAGCACGAACGAGGGGTCGTCGGGCCGCAGCAGCCACCACACGGCGAGGGTGATGACGGCCGCCCCGACCGCGACGTAGAAGAGCAGCGCCGCCGCGCGATCCGCGAGCAGCTGCGCGGGAGAGCGACTCGCCTGCGCATCCGCGACGAGCTTCATGATGCCCGCGAGGGCGGTGTCTCCCCCGGTGCGGGTGACCTCGATCGTGAGGGATCCGGATGCGATGGAGCCCGCGACGACCTCGGCACCGGCCGCCTTGTCGACGGGTGTCGACTCTCCCGTGAGCAGCGACTCGTCGACCTCCGCCGTGCCCTCGACGACGCGGGCGTCGGCGGGGATCGCGGCACCCGGGCGCACGAGCACGTGGTCGCCGACTGCCAGTTCGGAGCGGGCCACGGTCACCGGCTCGCCCTCGCGCAGCACCTCGGCCTCATCCGGCAGCAGCTTCGCGAGTTCCCCGAGCGCGTTCTGGGCGCCGTGCACCGCCGACATCTCGATCCAGTGGCCGAGCAGCATGATCGTGATGAGGGTCGAGAGCTCCCACCAGAAGTCCATGCCGGGCAGCCCGAACATCACCGCGGCCGAGTAGCCGAACGACACGACGATCGCGAGCGAGATGAGCGTCATCATGCCCGGGCTCTTGCCGCGCAGCTCGTGCCAGGCGCCGGTCAGGAAGATGCGGCCGCCGATGACGGTGATCGCGGCACCGAACACCGCCGGGATCCACTCGCTGCCCGGGAAGCGCGGGCCGCCGAGACCCAGGATGTCTTGCAGGCCGGTCGAGAACACGAGCGTCGGCACCGTGAGCAGGAGGCTGATCCAGAACAGCTTGCGGAACTGTGCGGGGTCGTGGCCGGCATGCCCGCCGTGGTTGTGGGCGCCGTGGTCGTGGGCGCTGTGGTCGTGCGCGCCGTGGTCGTGGCCGGCGTGGTCGTGGCCGGCGTGGTCGTGGCCGGCGTGGTCGTCGTGCGCCACCCCCGGTTGAGTAGCCCGCGCAGCGGACGTCTCGAGACCGGCTCCGTGCCCGTGGTGCTCGTGCTCGTCGTGGTGCTGGTGCTCGCTCATCACGCCCCCCGGTTCTGCTGCAGCTCGAACAGGGCCAGCAGCTCGTCGACGGCCTTCTCGCGCTCGTCGCCGCCCTCGTCGAACATGTGCGACACGTGCGTGCGCAGGTGGTTCTCGACGAGCAGCTTGTTGAGGCTGCGCAGCGACTTCTGGATCGCGAGGGTCTGCGTGATGATGTCGACGCAGTACGCCTCGTCTTCGATCATCTTCTCGACCCCGCGCAGTTGCCCTTGAAGGATGCGCGAGCGGTGCAGGGCGCGCTTCTTGATATCGGCGATCATGCCGGTAGTGTATACCCCCCTGGGGTATCTGCGCAGCCCTCGTCCTAGGCGCCAGGCGCGTGCAGTTCGCGCTCGATCGCGGCGGTCGTGCGCAGCAGGGCGGGCAGGTACACCTCGCGCAATTGCTCGAGGCTCGTGCGGGCGGCGCTCGTCGACACGTTGACCGCCGCGACGACCTCCCCCGAGCGATCCCGTACGGGGGCCGCGATCGCCCGCAGCCCCGGCTCGAGTTCCTGGTCCACGAGCGCCCAGCCCGCACCCGGCACCTCGGGCGCGTGACCCGGGTCGGATGCGGCGAGCAGCACCCTGCCCATCGAGGTCTGCGCGGCGGGGAAGCGCGTTCCGATCGTGATGCCGACCGACATGATGCGCCGAGTGGCGACCCGCGCCACGTAGACGATCTCAGAACCGTCGAGCACCGCCGCCGACACGCTCTCGTCGAGCTCGTGCGACAGGCGTTCGAGGTGCGGCTGGGCGATCTCGGGCAGCGTCAGCGCCGAGAGGTAGGCGAACCCCAGCTCGAGCACGCGCGGCGTGAGCCGGAACGTCTTGCCGTCGCTGTGCACGTAGCCGAGAACCTCGAGGGTGCGCAGGAAGCGGCGCGCCGCCGCGCGCGGCACCTCGGCCCGTCGAGCCACCTCGGCGAGGCTCAGCTCGGGATGCACGGCGTCGAACGCCCGGATCACCGCGAGGCCCCGGGCGAACGACTGCACGAAGTCGTCGCTCATCGCTCCAGCACGATCGCGAGTCCCTGGCCCACCCCGATGCAGATCGCCGCGACCGCGACGCCGCCGCCCCGCCGCACGAGCTCGTGCGCGGCGTGGGCGATGATCCGCCCGCCGGAGGCACCCAGCGGATGCCCGATCGCGATCGCCCCGCCGTGGATGTTGACCCGCTCGGGGTCGAGTTCGGGCCACAGCTGCAGGCATGCGAGGCTCTGTGACGCGAAGGCCTCGTTGAGCTCGAGCACGTCGACGTCGTCGAAAGTGCGCCCGGCGCGCGCGAGGGCACGTCGCACGGCCTCCACGGGCGCGACGCCGAACAGGTCGGGGTCGTTGCCGAAGACCCCACGGCCCGTGATGCGGGCCATCGGCTCGGCATCCAGCGCCCCCTCGGCGCCCAGCAGCACGGCGGATGCGCCGTCGTTGATCGAGGAGGAGTTGCCGGCGGTCACGGTGCCGTCGGCGGCGAACAGAGACCGCAGGCCCCCGAGCTTCTCGAGCGAGGTGTCGGCACGGATGCCTTCGTCGCGGGCGAGTTCGGCCCCCGGCACCTGCACGATCTCGGGCGCGTAGATGCCGGCCTCCCACGCCTCCGCGGCGAGCCGGTGACTGCGCAGGGCGAAGGCATCCTGCGCCTCGCGACTGATGTCGTAGCTGCGCGCGAGCTTCTCGGCGGCCTGCCCGTTCGAGATGGTCCACTCCACGGGCAGCGCGGGGTTCACCATGCGCCAGCCGATCGAGGTGTTCCACATCGTGGGGTTGCCGGATGCCGGCCACGGCTTGGGCGACTTCTCCACGACGAAGGGGGCACGGCTCATCGACTCCACCCCGCCCGCGAGCACGAGGCTCGCATCACCCGTCTCGATCGCGCGCGAGCCCTGGATGACGGCCTCGACCGCCGAGCCGCACAGCCGGTTGACCGTGACGCCCGGCACGCTCGTCGGGAAGCCGGCCAGCAGCGCGCCGAAGCGCGCGACGTCGCGGTTGTCTTCGCCCGCCTGGTTGGCATCGCCGAAGATGACGTCGTCGATGCGCGCCGGATCCAGGCCCGTACGTTCGACGCTCGCCCGCATGACGACGGCGGCGAGGTCGTCGGGCCGCACCCCGGCGAGCGCGCCTCCCGCCCGCCCGAACGGCGTGCGCACGGCGTCGTAGATGTAGCTCGCGGTCATTCCGCCTCCTCCAGCTCGAGTCCGGTCAGCTCACGCAGTTCGGCGAGCGTCGTGTCGCCGAACAGCTCGGTCACGACGAAGCCGCGCGTGGTCACGTCGAACACCGCGTGGTCCGTGTAGACGCGCGTGACGCATCCCACGCCCGTGAGCGGATAGCTGCACTCGGTCACGAGCTTCGCGGTGCCGTCGCGGGTCAGCAGGTCGGTCATGACGTAGACCGCCTTTGCGCCGATCGCGAGATCCATGGCTCCGCCGACGGCGGGGATCGCATCCGGCGCGCCCGTCGACCAGTTCGCGAGATCCCCGGTCTGCGACACCTGGAAGGCGCCGAGCACACACACGTCGAGGTGACCGCCGCGCATCATCGCGAAGGAGTCGGCGTGGTGGAAGTAGGCCGCTCCCGGTAGCTCGGTGACCGGCTGCTTGCCTGCGTTGATGAGATCGGGGTCGACACGTTCGGCGTCGGGCTTCGGCCCCATCGCGAGCATGCCGTTCTCGGTGTGCAGGATGATCTCGCGATCCTCGGGCAGGTAGTCGGCCACGAGGGTCGGCGCGCCGATGCCGAGGTTCACGACGGCACCGTCGGGGATATCGGCAGCGATGCGTCGGGCGAGCTCCTCGCGGCTGATGCGGGTCGCCATGTCAGTCGCCTCCCTGGCCGGGCGTCGTGGTGGTCGCGGGCTCGAGGGGCGCCCCCTCGACGGTCACGCCGCCGATGAACTCGCCGTCGCGAAGCCACGCTCGCTCGCCCAACGCGACCACGCGGTCGACGTAGATGCCGGGCGTCACGACGGTCTCGGGGTCGATGCTGCCGAGCGGCACGATGTGGTCGACCTGCACGATCGTCGTCGTCGCTGCGGCCGCCATGAGCGGACCGAAGTTACGAGCGGTCTTGCGATACACGAGGTTGCCCCAGCGGTCGGCCGCGAGGGCGCTCACGAGGGCGTAGTCGGCACGGATGGGGTACTCGAGCACGTAGTCGCGTCCGTCGATGCGCCGCGTCTCGCGCCCCTCGGCGAGCTGGGTGCCGTATCCGGTGGGCGTGTAGAACGCGCCGATGCCGGCCCCGGCGGCGCGGATGCGTTCGGCCAGGTTGCCCTGCGGCACGAGTTCGAGCTCGATCTGACCCGCCCGATACAGACGATCGAATACCCAGGAGTCGCTCTGCCGCGGGAAGGAGCAGATGATCTTGCGCACCGCCCCCGTCTTAAGCAGCGCCGCGAGCCCCGTGTCGCCGTTACCCGCGTTGTTGTTGACCACCGTCAGGCCCTGCAGCCGGCGGGCGATGAGCGCGTCGATGAGTTCGCGAGGCTGCCCGGCGCGGCCGAAGCCGCCGATCATCACGACGGCACCGTCGGGGATGTCGGCGACCGCGCTCTCGATGTCGGCGACGGTCTTGTCGATCACTTACGCCGCCCTTCTGTTCGCTGTGCGAACGTTCGTTCGTCTAGCGACTACTCTAGCGAGCCGCGGGATGCACGTCGAGGCCCGGCCGCAGCCTGTGCCACGCTGGGGCGCATGGCCAACTCCTCGTCGGGGGAATCGGTGCTCGAGCGCACCGTGCGCATCCTCGACACGTTCACGACGGAGCGCACGGTGCAGACGGTCGCCCAGATCGCGCGCCGCGCCGAGCTGGCCTCCTCCACGGCGCACCGTCTCGTCGACTCGCTCGTCGAGACGGGCCTGCTCGAGCGCGACGACGACCGCCGCGTGCGCCTCGGCCTGCGCCTGTGGGAGCTCGCCCTGCGCGGCTCCGAGGCCCTGCGCCTGCGGCAAGCCGCGCTCCCCGCGATGGAGCGGGTGCAGGCGCGCGTGCGCCAGCACACCCAGCTCGCCGTCTACGAGCAGGGCGAGGCGCTCTTCCTCGAGCGGCTCTCCTCGCCGCACGCGGGGGCCAATATCGCGCGCATCGCCGAACGGCTGCCGCTGCACGCCTCCTCGGCGGGCATCGTGCTGCTCGCGCACCGCCCGGCAGAGCAGCAGGAGCAGCTCATCGCCGGCCCGCTCGCCGCTCTCACGCCCGAGACCATCACGCAGCCCGAGGCCCTGCGCCGCAAGCTCGCCGAGGTGCGGCGGCTCGGTCACGCCGTCATGCCGGGCACGGTCGAGGCGGTCTCGACCGGTGTCGCGGTGCCGGTTCGGGATGCCACGGGCACCGTGATCGCGGCGCTCTCGGTCGTGCTCCCCCGGGAGCAGGCGCCCGCCACGGCGATTGCGGCCCTGCGCGAGGCCGCCGAGGAGGTGCGCGCGACGCTCGCGTCCCGCGCGCGCTGACCCGCGCATCCGCTCGTTTCCCGTTCAACGGGAAGCAGCGCACGCACCGCGGCGCCCGACGGCACACTGACACCGAGCCCTGCCGTCGTCGAAGGAGACCACCCATGACCGAAACCGTGCGCACGCGTGTCGCGATCGTCGGAGCCGGCCCGGCCGGGCTCATGCTCGCGCACCTGCTCGCCTCAGACGGCATCGAGTCGGTCGTGATCGACCGCCGCAGCCGCGATGAGATCGAGCACACGATCCGGGCAGGCATCCTCGAGCAGGCCACCGTCGAGCTGCTCGAGACGACCGGCGCCTCCTCGCGCGTGCGCACGGTCGGCACCCGTCACGACGGCATCGAGCTGCGCTTCGCCGGCGAGGGCCACCGCATCGACTTCGCCGGGCTCACCGGGCGCGGCGTCTGGCTCTACCCGCAGCACGAGGTGCTGAAAGACCTGCTCGAGGTGCGGCTCGCGGCGGGTCAGGACATCCGCTTCGGCGTGACGGCGCTGCGCGTCGAGGATCCGGACTCCGCGCGACCGCGCGTCATCGCGAGCGACGCCGCGGGCCGGCCGGTGACGATCGAGGCCGACTTCGTGGTCGGAGCGGACGGATCGCACAGCGCCGTGCGCCAGTCGGTGAGCGGCTCGCACGCGGGCTATTTCCGCGAGTACCCCTTCGCGTGGTTCGGCATCCTGTGCGAGGCGCCCCCGAGCTCCGAGGAGCTCATCTACAGCAACTCCCCGCACGGCTTCGCCCTCGTGAGCCAGCGCAGCGCGAGCGTGCAGCGCATGTACCTGCAGTGCGATCCCGAGCTCGACCCCGAGTCGATGAGCGAGCGCGAGATCTGGGATCAGCTGCAGTTGCGCGTCGACGGCCACACCCTCGCCGAGGGCCCGATCTTCCAGCGCGATGTGCTGCGCTTCCGCAGCTTCGTGGCGCACGAACTCGTGACGGGCCGCACCGCCCTCATCGGCGACGCCGCGCACACCGTGCCACCCACGGGTGCGAAGGGCATGAACCTCGCGATCGCGGATGTCGTGCTGCTGCACCGCGCGCTGGCGGCGTTGCTGCACGCGCACGACGTGCGCCCGCTTGAATCGTTCACCACGGTGGCCCTGGAGCGCATCTGGATGGCCCAGCACTTCTCGTGGTGGATGACGAGCATGCTGCACACCGCACCCGACGCGAGCGACTTCGACCGCCGGCGTCAGGAGGGCGAGTTGCGCGCCGTCGTCGGCTCGGAGTCGGCCCGCCGCTTCCTCGCCGAGTGCTACACGGGCTGGCCGTTCACGACCGAGCTGTGACTCAGGGCTCGGCGGCGCCGTCGGCCGCCGCGTCGTCGGCGAGCGTCTCCTGGGCGATGCGGAACGCGGCGTTCGCCGCCGGCACGCCCGAGTAGATCGCGCTCTGCAGGATCACCTCGCGGATCTCGTCGACCGTGAGCCCGTTGCGCCGCGCCGCGCGCACGTGCATCGCGAGCTCCTCGTGGTGTCCGTGCGCGATGAGCGAACTGAGCACCGCGATCGAGCGCGAGCGGCGATCCAGTCCCGGTCGCGACCACACCTCACCCCACGCGACGCGCGTGATGAAGTCCTGCCAGGGAGCGGTGAACTCGGTCGCGGATGCCGCGGCGGCCTCCACGTGGGCATCCGACAGCACCGCGCGACGCACCTCCATGCCCTGCGCGAGACGTTCGCGATCGGTGAGCCCTGCATCCTCGGTGGTCATCGTGCCTCCTCGACGTACTCCAGCAGCGCGGCCGCGGTGGCCTCCGGCTGTTCGGCGGGCGGAAGGTGCCCGGCGTCGGCGATGCGCCGCGCGCGGCCGTGCTGCACGCGTTCGGCGATCTCGGCGGCGAGCGGCTCGGGCGACACGGTGTCGTACTCGCCCCAGACGGCGAGCGTGGGCACCGCGATCTCGGCGAGCCGCGCACGCACGTCGTGCTGCGCGAGCGCCTCGCAGCAGCGGGCGTAGCTCTCGTCGTCGGCGTCTTGCAGCGCGTGCAGCAGTCGGCCCGAGAGCTCGGGACGGCGCTCGATCGACCCCGGTGCGAACCAGCGCGACGCGGATGCCGTGATGAGGCTCGAGGTGGACTGCGCCCGCACCTGCGCGGCGCGTTCGTTCCACGCCGCGGGCTCACCCAGTCGCGCCCCCGAGGCGATGATCACGGCGCAGGAGAGACGGGCGGGGTGACGCAACGCGAGCTCGAGCCCGACGGCGCCGCCGAGCGAGACGCCCGCGTAGGCGAACGCGGGCTCATCGACTGCGGCGGCCACGGCATCCGCGAGTTCGGCGACGGTGAACGGCGCGGTCGCGACCGGCGAGGCGCCGTGCCCGGGCAGGTCCCAGCTCAGCACGCGGTAGCGTGCGGCGAGCACCGGCACGACGTCTTCCCAGAGGATGCTCGAAGTACCGAGCGAGGCACCCAGCACGACGAGCGGCGCGCCCGCGGGGCCGAGCGGGGCGCTCAGGGTGATCGCGGGCACACTCACCGCTGCCCCCCGTCGCGCGCCTCGCGCACGATCTCGTCGGTCACGCGTCCGGCCACGCCGAGGTAGTCGCTCGGGTCGAAGAGCGCGTCGAGATCGAGCTCGGCCGCCTCGGGCAGCGCGGCGACGCGAGCGCGCAACGCGCCCCCCGCGGCATCCGCCACAAGGGCGTCGAAACGCTCCCGCCCGATGAGCGGGATGAGGTGGATGGCGAGCCGCTCGCTGAGGATCGCCCCGGCCGTCGCGTCGAGGTTGGCGCGCGCCCGCTCGGGGTGCAGCACGAGGCCCTCGGCGAGCGCCGCGGTGCGCTCCGCCGTGCCGAGCGTGAGGCGCAACAGCTCCTGCAGCGTGGGCCACTCCGCGTGCCAGGCGCCGTCGGGGCGCTCGTCGACCGCGAGCCCCGCCGCGAGCTGCAGCGTCGCCAGGAGGGAGGGCGCGCGCAGCGCCGCGGAGCGCACGAGCACGGCATCGACCGGGTTGGCCTTCTGCGGCATCGTGCTCGAGCCGCCCCCGCTCGCGGGAGATGCCTCGCCGACCTCGGTGCGCGCCAGCTGCGCGACGTCGCTCGCGAGCACCCCCGCCGCCGAGACGACCCCGGCGAGGGCGGCGCCGATCGCCGTGACGGGGGCGCGGTCGGTGTGCCAGACGGATGCCGGGGCCGCGAGCCCGAGCTCGCGTGCGTAGGCGCGAGGCAGCTCGAGCGCCGCGTCGACCCCGATCCGCTCGGCGATCGCGGCGAGCGTGCCGCCCGCGCCGCCGAGCTGCGCCGGAAGCGTCGCCGCGACGCGGGTGAGCTCGTCACGGGCGCGCACGAGCCCTCGCGTCCAGAGCGCGGCCTTGAGTCCGAGGGTGGTCGGCACGGCGTGCTGGGTGAGGGTGCGCGCCGCGGCGGGGTCGTCGCGGTGCCGTTCGGCGAGCGCGGCCGTCGCGGCGATCGCGCGCGCGAGCTGCTGCTCGATCGCGGCCGCGACGTCCCGGCAGAGCAGCATGAGCGCGGTGTCCAGGATGTCCTGGCTCGTCGCGCCGCGGTGCACCCACCCGGCGGCATCGGCATCGACCGCAGCGACCTGGCGACGCAACAGGGCCACGAGCGGGATCACCGGGTTCCCCCCGGGCACCGCGTCGCGGGCCAGCGCGGAGGGCTCGATCGCGACGGGCACCGCATCCGCGGCGGCCCCGACCGACGCGGGTGCGTGCCCCTCGGCGACGTAGGCGCGCAGCAGCGCGAGCTCGGCCGCGACCATCCGCTCGACGACGGCGGCATCCGATGCGGCATCCGCGACGAGAATCGACACCGGCGAGAGCAGTCCCACGTCGTGGGGCTCTGCGGCCTCGGGCCTGTCGTCAGAACTCAAGGAACACGGTCTCCTTCTCGCCCTGCAGCCGCAGGTCGTGCTGCAGGTGACCCTCGGGCGTGCGCGTCGCGATGAGCGTAGCGCGCTCCTCTGCCTCGAGCGCCGCCAGCAGCGGGTCCGCCTCCTGGAGCTGCTCGTAGCCGGGCACGTAGATGCGGGTGTGGAGCTTGTCGGGCAGTCCGCGCGCGAACACCACGGCCGCGAAGAAGGGCGCGCGACCCTCGTGGCTGCCGGGTTCGCGCGTCCAGAACTCGTAGTGCCCCTCGTCGCTCGTGAAGGCGCGTCCGAAGCCCGTGAAGGTGTGGCCATCGCGGCGGAACGCGCCGCGGGCGCGCGGGATCGATCCGTCGCCGTCGGCTCCGAAGATCTCGATCACGGCGTCGGGGATCGGCTCGCCCGCTCCGTCGAGCACCCGTCCGCCGAGCAGGATCGCGCCCGGGCTGTGCGGGAACGCCACCTCGTGCTGGTGGGGATACTCGAGGCCGAAGGCGTAGAACGGCCCGACCGTCTGCCCGGGCGTCGGCTCGAGCCTCTCGCGTGCGGTCTCGTTCATCAGTGCTCCTCGGTCTCGAACCAGGTGGCGTCGGGTCCGTCGACGACGATGTCCCACTCGTAGCCCATCGAGATCTCGGGAACCGAGAGGTCGTGGGCGTAGGCGCCGATGAGACGCTCCCGGTCCTTCTGGCGCGGGATGGTGTTGATGATCGGGTCGAGCGGCAGCAGCGGGTCGCTCGGGAAGTACATCTGGGTCACGAGGCGCTGCGTGAAGCCGTTGCCGAACACCGAGAAGTGGATGTGGGCGGGGCGCCAGGCGTTGATGTGGTTGCGCCACGGGTAGGGGCCCGGCTTGATCGTCGTGAACAGGTAGCGACCGGCGTCGTCGGTGATCACCCGGCCCGCGCCCGTGAAGTGCGGGTCGAGCGGCGCCGGATGCTGGTCGCGCTGGTGGATGTAGCGCCCGGCCGAGTTGGCCTGCCACACCTCGATGAGCTGGTTGGCGATGGGCTTGCCCCACGAATCGAGCAGGCGTCCGCGCACCGTGATGCGCTCGCCGAGCGGCTCGCCCGCGTGCTGGATGGTGAGGTCGGATTCGATCGCGGCGACGTCGCGCTGGCCGAAGGCGGGCGAGTACAGTTCGATCGTCTCGGGGTCGACGAGCCGCGGGTTCTTGGTCGGATGCCGCAGCACGCTCGAGCGGTAGGGCGCGAAGTCGTGCAGCGTGCGGGCCGCATCCGCCGGTGTCCTCGCGTGGATCGCGGCGATCTCGTCGGAGATCTGCCGCTGGCTGGCCTGATCGGGCGCCGCGAGCAGGCTCTCGGGTGCCGCAGCGGAGGTGGATGTGCTCATGTGTCTCCCTTGACGGATGCCTCACGGTGGCACGAGGCACGCGGCGACCGAAGAACCTGATCCCACTGAGTGGGATCCGGGCGCCTCACGGGCGCTCGAGTTCTCGCGCGATGGCGCGTGCCGCGGCGACCACGAGCTGGGCGAGTCGTCGCTCGTCGGCGCGCGCGAGATGCGTCACCACGCCGACGGCCGCGGGCGGGAGCCCCGCGCTCGGCGGGATGGGCGCGGCGACCGAGACGTTGCCGAGCGTCATCTCCTGACGCGTCGTGGCGTAGCCGCGCTCGCGAGCGGTGACGAGCTCTGCCCGCAGCTGCCGCGCATCCGTCACCGAGTACACGGTCTCGCGTTCGAGGGTGCGCTCGAGGAACTCGTCGAGCCAGGCGTCGTTGCGCGTCGCGAGCAGGGCCTTGCCCACGCCCGTGGTGTGCAGCGGATGCCGCCCGCCCATGCGGCTGAGCGTCGGGATCGAGTGCGGCCCGGTCACGCGTCCCACGAAGAGCGCCTCCGCGAGCGCGGGGTCGGTCGTGCTGAGCACCGCGAGGTGCACGTTCTCTCCGCTCACCTCGTACAGGTGGGCGAGGTGCGGGAGCGCACGCTCTCGCAGCCGCAGCGAGACGGGGGCGAGCTCGCCGAGCTCCCAGAGCCCCGTGCCGATCGTGTAGCCGCCGTCGGGGTGCCGCTCGAGCAGGCCGAGGCTCGCGAGTTGGACCGCGAGCCGGTGCGCGGTCGACCGCGCGAGGCCCGTGCGTGCCGCGAGGCTCGTGGCGGTGTGCTGCTCTTCGCCCTCGTCGAAGGCGCGCAGGATGCGCAGCGCGCGTGCGAGAACGCCGTCGCCGCCCCCGCGCCCTCCGCTCATCGTCAGCTCGGGAAGGCGAGGCGCTGCAGCAGTTCGGCGAGCCGCGCGTGGTCGTCGTCGGAGAGGTCGGCGTGCAGCTCGCGCTCGGCGGCACGAACGGCGAGGCGGGCCTCGGCGAAGCAGGCCTCGCCCTCGGTCGTCGCGACCACGACGTTGGCGCGCCGATCGGCGGGATCCGCCTCGCGCCGCACGAGGCCCCGGCGCTGCAGCTCGTCGACGAGAGCCACGACCTGGCTCGGATCCAAGCGCAGGAACTCGGCGAGCTCGCGCTGCGAGGGGCGGGCATCCCCCACCGCGAGCGCGAGCACCGAGTAGGAGCGCACCCGCAGACCGTAGTCGGCGAGGGCGGCGTTACCCGCCGCGAGCGAAAGCGCGTTGGCGCGCGCGAGCAGGAAGCTGACGTCGTCGTCGAGCGGCGAGCCGCCCCGCCGCTGTGCCACGGAGACGCCGCCGCGCGCGCCACCCGCGGGAGAAGCCATGGGGGGAATGGTAGCAAACAGTTCAATTCCACATAATTGACATTCTCAATGGAATCGGGCTGTAATAGCTTCACACGACAAGGGAGTAACGCATGTCACTCGAGGGCAAGGTCGCCATCGTCACCGGGTCCGGTCGCGGACTCGGGCTCGCCTACGCGCAGGAGCTCGCACGCCAGGGCGCCGCGGTCGTCGTGAACGACGTCGATGCGCAGGCCGCCGCCGACGCTGTCGCCTCGATCGAGGCCGCAGGCGGCCGTGCCGCCGCCGTCGTCGCCCCCGTCGGGCCGACCGAGACGGCCACCCAGCTCGTCGAGACCGCGGTGAGCACCTTCGGCCGCCTCGACATCCTCGTCACCAATGCCGGCGTGCTGCGTGACACCGTGCTGTGGAAGATGAGCGACGACGACTTCGACACCGTCATCAACGTGCACCTGCGCGGCACCTTCACATGCGTGCGCGCCGCCGCGACCCACATGCGTGAAGCCGGCGAGGGCGGGCGCATCATCTGCATCGGCTCCCCCACCGGACAGCGCGGCAACTTCGGCCAGACCAATTACGCGGCCGCCAAGGCCGGCATCGTCGGCATGGTACGCACCTGGGCCATGGAGCTCGCGCGTGCGAACATCACCGCGAACGCCGTCATCCCCGTCGCCGCGACCGCCATGACCGCGACCGTTCCCTACTTCGCCGCCGCCGTCGAGGCGGATGCCAAGGGCGAGGCCATGCCCGCCTTCTTCCGTCACGACCTCGGCTTCGGCACGGCCGACGACGTCTCGGGCGTCATCGCGTTCCTCGCCTCGGACGCCGCGGCCGGCGTCACCGGTCAGGCCATCGGCGTCGGCGGCGACCGCGTGCAGCTGTGGTCGCATCCGCAGCCCACGGTGACCGCCTACCACGACGGCGGCTGGTCGGCCTCGGATGTGGCGGATGCCTGGGACGCGCAGTTCGCCGGTCACCTCGAGACGGTCGGCGAGAAGTTCCCGCCGCTGCCCGCCGAGCTCCAGCCCCCCGCACCCGACGCGTGATGGCATGACCCGCTACGAACCGGCGATCGATGTCGAGGCGCTCACCGCGATCGACCTGCACGTGCACGTCGAGGTCGACGCGCACGGGCACTCTTCGCTGCCGCCCGAGCTCGCCGAGGCGGCGTCCCGGTACTTCAGCACCGACGGGCCGCGCCCCGACCTCGACTCGATCGCCGACTTCTACCGCGAGCGCCGGATGGCCGCGGTCGTCTTCACCGTCGACGCCCAGACCAACCTCGGACAGGCACCGCTCTCGAGCGCCGAGATCGCCGAGGGTGCGGCACGCCACAACGATGTGCTGATCCCCTTCGGCTCGGTCGACCCGCTGCAGGGCGCCGCCGCCGTGGATGCCGCCGCCCGCCTCATCGAGGAGCACGGGGTGCGCGGTTTCAAGTTCCACCCCACCGTGCAGGGCTTCGACCCGAGCGATCCGGTGTACGCGCCGCTCTACGCGCTGTTGCAGGATGCCGGGGTCGTCGCCCTCTTCCACACCGGCCAGACGGGTATCGGCGCCGGGCTGCCGGGTGGTCGCGGCCTCAAGCTCGCGCTCTCGAACCCCATGCTGCTCGACACGGTCGCGGCCGAGTTCCCGGAGCTGCAGATCGTGATGGCGCACCCCTCGGTGCCGTGGCAGGACGAGGCCCTCTCGGTCGCCACCCACAAGCACAACACCTGGATCGATCTCTCCGGCTGGAGCCCCAAGTACTTCCCCGCCGAGCTCGTGCGCTACGCGAACTCGCTGCTGAAGTCGCGCGTGCTGTTCGGCTCCGACTTCCCGATGCTCACCCCCGACCGCTGGCTGCGTGACGTCGAGCAGACAGCGCTCAGACCTGCGGTCATGCCGGGCATCCTGAAAGACAACGCCGTGCGTCTGCTGGGGCTCGGCGGGTCATGACCAGCCTCGCGTCTCCCCTGGGCATCGACCCCTATGGCTTCGCGTCGACGCATCTGAGCGAGGCCGCTCGCGGCGTGCTCGGCACGCTGGCCGCGACCCTGGAGAGCGACATCCGCCCGCTCATGGCCGAGGCCTGGGAGACGGCCACGATGCCCGCCGAGGTGCGCACGACGCTCGCCGCGCTGCGCCTCATGGACCCGGCGGAGCTGAGCGAGACCGAGGCCGCGTCGAGCATCTACGCGGGGTTCCGCAACTTCGTGCTGGCGCGTGCGGATGTCTCGGTCGCCACCGCCTACAACGCCCAGTCCGGCCTCTTCCGCACCGCGGTGACCCTCGGCGGCTCCCCCGAGCAGGCCCGCGAGCTCGATCCGCGGGTGCGTTCCTTCGATCTCGTGGGCGCCTTCGCCCTCACCGAGCCCGAGCACGGCTCCGACATCGCCCAGGGCCTCGCCACGACGGCCCGCCGCGACGGCAAGCACTGGGTGCTCGACGGCGCCAAGCGCTGGATCGGCGGGGCCGACACGGCCGACGTGATCGCCGTGTTCGCGCGCGACACCGCGACCGACCTCATCCGCGCCTTCCTCGTGGAGCGCACCGCGCCGGGAGTGCGCCTCGAGACGATGCGCGGCAAGGTGTCGCTGCGCCCCATGCAGAACATGCAGGTCACGCTCGAGAACGTGCGCGTGCCCGACGACGCACGTCTCGGCCGGGTGAACGGCTGGGCGGATGTCGCGCGGCTGCTGCGGGCCATGCGCTCCGACGTCGCGTGGATCGCGACGGGCCTGCAGGCCGGCGCCCTCGAGGCCGCGACCGCCTATGTGCAGCATCGCGAGCAGTTCGGGCGCCCGCTGGCATCCTTCGCCCTCGTGCAGGAGAAGCTCGCCCGCATGCTCGGCAATCTCACCGCTTCGCTCGGCCTCGTCGTGCAGCTCTCGATCCGCCAGGACGCGGGCGACTACCGCGACGAGAACTCGGCGCTGGCCAAGATGTGGACGGCCCTGCACGCCCGCGAGACCGCCGCCCTCGGGCGCGAGCTGCTCGGCGGAAACGGCCTGCTGCTCGAGCACGACGCCGCGCGCTTCTTCGCGGATGCCGAGGCCGTGTACTCGTACGAGGGCACCCACGAGATCACCTCGCTCATCGTCGGCCGAGCCCTCACCGGGCACTCCGCCTTCCTCTGACCCCTTCGAAAGGACACCACCATGACCACGATCGTCGACTATGCAGACGCCGCCGGCCTCGCCGGAACCGACCTCGGCACCTCCGACTGGCACGTCGTCACCCAGGAGCAGGTGAACCTGTTCGCCGACGCCACCGACGACCACCAGTGGATCCACGTCGACCCGGAGCGGGCCAAGGACGGACCCTTCGGCGCCCCCATCGCGCACGGCTTCCTCTCGCTCTCGCTCACCGTCAAATTCTGGTCAGAGCTGTTCGACCTGACGGGCGTGAGCACCCGCGTGAACTACGGGCTCGACAAGGTGCGCTTCGTCTCGCCCGTGAAGGTCGGCTCGCGCGTGCGGATGAGCGCCGTCATCGCCGAGGTGACCGAGGTCGCCGGCGGCTACCAGTTCACGGTCGATCAGACGATCGAGATCGACGGCGCCCCGAAGCCGGCCGTCGTCGCGCGCGGCCTGTACCGCTTCTACGCCTGAGCGACCCCGCGTCACGCGGAAACCACCCGAAACCTCGACGGAGAGGATGCGCATGTACGATCAGGGCCTCGCTTCCTGGATGGACAAGCGTCGGCAGAAGTCGCCCGACAAGATCGCCCTCATCTACGGCGAGGGCGACACGGTCAGCTACCGGCAGCTCGCCGACGGCGCCGACCGGGTCTCGGCGCTGCTGCAGCAGCGCGGAGTGGGCCGCGGCGACCGCGTCGCGCTCATGAGCGAGAACAGCCCCGAGTTCCTGCAGGTGCTCTTCGGCACGGTGCAACTGGGCGCCGTCTTCGTGCCCGTCAACACGCGCCTCGTGGGTCCCGAGATCGCCCACGTGCTGCGGGACTCGGGAGCCCGCGTCGTGATCCACGAACCCGACTTCGCCGACAAGGTCGAGGCGGCGCGGCGCGAGAGCGACATCGAGCACGTGATCCTCACGGGTGAGGGCGACGCCGACCGTCCCGGGCTCTCCGCGCTCATCCGCACTGCGACGCCCGGTCATGCCGTGCCCGAGCTGAGCCTGGATGCGCCCGCCGCGATCCTCTACACCTCCGGCACGACGGGGCGTGCGAAGGGTGCGGTGCTGAGCCACCGCAACCTCACCTGGGTCGCCCTCAACACGCTCGTGGACTACGACATCGTGTCCACCGACGTCGCGCTCATGATCTCGCCGCTGTTCCACGCCGCCTCGCTCGGCATGGGCGCGCTCCCCGTCGTGCTCAAGGGCGCCACGATCGTGCTCGAGCGCGGCTTCGAGCCGGGCAGGGCGCTGCGCCTCATCCAGCAGCACGGCGTGACGATGTTGAGCGGCGTGCCGACCACCTATCAGCTGCTCGCCGATCACCCCGACTGGGCGAGCACGGATCTCTCGAGCCTCCGCAAGCTCACCTGCGGGGGCTCCGCGGTGCCGACCCGCATCCTCAACGCCTACGAGGAGCGCGGCCTGTCGTTCTCGCAGGGCTACGGCATGACCGAGACCTCGCCGGGCGCCACCTCGCTCTCGCCGGAGATGACGCGCAACAAGCAGGGCAGCGTCGGGCTCGCGCACTTCTTCTGCGAGGTGCGCATCGCGGATGAGAACGGTGCGCTCCTGCCGGCAGGCGAGATCGGCGAGATCCAGGTGCACGGCCCCAACGTGTTCCCCGGATATCACGAGCTGCCGGATGCGACGCAGGCCGCCTTCGCGGACGACGGCTGGCTGCGCACGGGCGACCTCGGCTACCTCGACGACGACGGCTACCTGTTCGTCTCGGACCGCGCGAAGGACATGATCATCTCGGGCGGCGAGAACATCTACCCCGCCGAGGTGGAGAACCTCGTCAACGACCTCGAGGGCGTCGCGAGCGTCGCGGTGATCGGGGTGCCCGACGAGCGCTGGGGCGAGGTGCCGTGGGCGATCATCGTGGCGCACGGGGATGCGCCGATCACGACCGAGACGGTGCGCGCCCACCTCGAGGGGCGGCTCGCGCGGTTCAAGCATCCGAAGAACGTCGTGCTGGTCGACGAGTTGCCGCGCACGGCATCCGGCAAGGTCAAGAAGGCCGAGCTGCGAGCGCGCTTCGCGAGCGAGGTCGAGAGAGGCTGAGGCGGGCGGCGCGCGCTCAGCTCGCGCCGACCGCGACCGGGCGGGCGAGGTCCGCCCCCACGAGCCGCGCGAAGGCCTCGGCCGCGCTCACATCGAGCTCGCCGTGGCGCGCCCGATGCACCGCGAAGGAGCGATCGGCGGGCCAGTCCTCGTCCATGAACTCGCGCGGCAGTCGCGGGTCGGTGCGCAGCAGCGCCAGCCAGTCAGCCACGAGCATCGTGCGCGCCGAGATCGGATTCTCACTGCCGTCCATCTCGCCCGTGCGACCCCAGGTCTCGATGAAGGCGAGATGGGCCGCGCGGATCGCCTCGATGTCCCACGCGGAGCGCACCGACTGCGCCATCGAGAAGCCGTCGAGCTCACTCGCGCGGAAGGCCGTGATCGAGCCGGGCGGCAGATCGTCGCGCAGGGGGTCGAGCCGCGTCGCCAGATCGACCTCGCCCGGTGCGAGCCAGAGGCCGTCACGCAGCGGGGCGAAGCCGGCCCAGGTGAGCGCCGCCCGCAGGCGGTGACGCAGGGTGCGCTGGCCCTCCGAGAGGGTGAAGGTCACGAGGGTCCACCCCTCCCCCGACGGCGCGAAGGGGTCGGCGCCGTGCACGCGCTGGCCACCCTCGCGGAGCACCGCCTCGGCCTCGCGGGTGAGCTCGAACTCGATCTCGCGACCCCGCCGGCGACGCTGCAGCAGGCCGCGCGACGTCATCCGGTCCAGGGTCGCGCGCGTCGCGGGGGCGGCCACACCGGCGCCCTCCATGACCTCGAGGATCACGCTCGCGCGCAGCGGATCGGCGTGACGGTCGAGCACGAACTCGCCGAGGAACGCGAGCAGCAGCTGCTTGGGCGCGCGGTTCTGCATCACTACATCCTTCCCGGATTCCTCGGGCCGCTCGCGCGATCAGGCCGTGGGGCGAACGGCTTCGCCGCGCTTGGCGCGCTGGATCTGCTCGTAGACGTGGGTGCGCAGCTCGGTGAACCGCGGAAGCGCTCGGGTGGTGATCTGGTCGCGCTCCGGGGCGAGGTCGATCGGGAGGTCCTCCTGCACCCAGGTCGGCGACTTCGAGAGCACGATGACACGCTCCCCCAGGTACACCGACTCGTCGATGTCGTGCGTCACGAACAGCAGCGACATACCCCGGTCGCGGTGCAACTGCCGCACGAGGTCCTCGAGGTCGGCGCGGGTCTGGGCGTCGACGGCGGCGAAGGGCTCGTCCATGATGAGCACCTCGGGCTGGTAGGCCACGGCGCGCGCGATCGCGACGCGCTGCTGCATGCCGCCCGAGAGCTGCCACGGGTAGCTGTTGCCGGCGTGGTCGAGACCGACCTGTTGCCGGCGTGGTCGAGACCGACCGCGAGCAGCGCGTCGTCGACGAGCTGGGCACGCTCCTGCTTGGAGAGCTTCTTGTGCTTGAGCGGCAGCTCGACGTTGCCGCGCACCGTGAGCCACGGGTAGAGGCTGCGGCCGTACTCCTGGAAGACGTCGAGTTCGATGACGCCAGAGGTCGGCGCGAGCAGGCCCGCGATGCACTTGAGCAGCGTCGTCTTGCCGCACCCCGACGGCCCCACGATGCAGACGAGCTCACCGCGGCGCATCTCGAAGCTGATGTCGCCGATCGCCTCGACCGACCCCGTCGAGGACTCGTAGACCTTCTTCAGCTTCTCGACCTTGAGCAGCGTTTCAGGCACGCTCGACCTCCTTGATTCCGTGGTACCAGCGCAACACGCGCCGCTCGACGAAGCCGAAGATGGCCGCGAGCAGGATCCCCATGAGTCCGAGCAGCAGGATGCCGCTCCACATCTCGGCGATGAGGTAGTTCGTCTGGAAGTAGGTGATGCGGTAGCCGAGGCCCGAGGAGTTGTTGAACATCTCGGAGATGACCATGAGGATGAGCGCGACCGAGAGCGACTGCCGCACGCCCGCCATGATCCGCGGGCTCGCCGAGGGCAGCACGAGGTAGCGCAGGCGCTCGACCCGGGTGAGCGCGTAGGAACGCGCCGTCTCGGTCATCACGGAATCGGTCGAGCGCACGCCCTCGATCGTGTTGAGCAGCACGGGCCAGACGGCTCCCGCGACGATCACGATGACCCGGGTGGCATCCCCCGGCCCGAAGACGAGCATGAGGATCGGAACGAGCACGGGCGGCGGCACGGCGCGGAAGAACTCGAGAGTCGGCTCGAGCAGCTCGCGCAGCCAGCGCACGAGGCCGATGACCGTGCCCGCGACGATTCCGACGAGGATCGACACCACGATGCCGACGACGAGCCGCACGACGCTCGGAACGACATCGGCCGTGAAGGCCGGGCCGATCCAGGTCTCGATGAAGGCCTGGATGATGGCGATCGGACCCGGGAAGAACTTCTGCGGGGAGATCGTGCCCCAGATGCCCCAGATCACGAGCAGGATGAGGGGGAAGCCGATCGCGAACCAGATGCTCGACAGCACCGAGCGCGAGCGGCCCGGCGGGCGACGGAGCACGCTGATCGAGCGCGTCATCATGCTGCTGCTCATGCCACATCCTCCCCGCGCACGGACTGGTGCCACGACAGCACGCGGCGCTCGATCAGGCGGAAGATGAGGTTCACGATGAGCCCGAGCAGCCCCGCCACGACGACGTACACGTAGACCGTCGGCACGTCTCCCGCGCCGCGCGCGAACACGATCACGCGCCCGATGCCGGGCACCGCGATGAGCAGCTCGGCCGTCACGGTGAGGATGAGGGCGACGGCGGCGCCGAGGCGCACGCCCGTCATGATGTAGGGCAGCGCAGTCGGCAGCACGAGGTTGCGGAACCGGGAGGCCCGGGTGAGGCCGAAGCTCTTGGCCGTGTCGCGGGCGACCGTGTCGACATCCGCGACGCCGTAGAGCACCTGCACGAACACCTGCCAGAAGCTCGCGTAGACCACGATGAGCAGTGCCGCCGGCATCTGGAAGCCGAACATCAGGATCGCGAGCGGGATGAGCGCGACCGAGGGGATGGGGCGCAGGAACTCGACGGTCGTGTGCGTGAGCCGTCGCAGATACGGCACGAGGCCGATGACGGTGCCGATCGCGACGGCACCGAGGGTGGCGATGAGCAGCCCGAGGAACCAGGTGGTCATCGTGCGCCCGACGTTGCGCCAGAACTCGAGGTCCTGGAACTCGGTGGCGAGCTGGGCGAGCACGGTCGTGGCCGGGGGCAGGAACCGCGCGTCGACGATGCCGAGTGCGGGCAGGAGCTCCCAGGTGAGCAGGAACCCGAGAAGTCCCGCGACGCCCAGCACGAACTTGCGGAGTCCGCGCGCCGGCCGGCGGGAGCGGATCCGCGGCTGGGCGACGGGGGCGGAGGTCATGTGAATCTCTCGATCGGGACGGAACGTGGGCACGACGGGGTGCGGGATACCTCAGCGTGAGGCACCCCGCACCCGTTCGTCTACTGCAGCTTCAGCAGCTTGCCGAAGTCGGGCTTCTGGTCGAGCACGCCGAACTCGACTGCGAGGTCGGCGAGGTCTTCGAGTCCGGCCTCGTCGATCGTCGAGGTGAAGACCGGGAGGGTGATGCCGGCGGCCGCAGCCTCCGGGATGCCCATGTTCTTCACGATCGCCGCGCGCACCGCGTCAGGGTTCTCCTGCGCCCAGTCGAGTGCCTCGGTCATCGCGTCGGAGTAGTCCTTGACGAGCTCCGGGTCTTCGTCGATGAGCTTCTGCGTCGTGATGTTGGTGAGCAGCGAGAGGCCCGGGATGGTCGCCTGGTACGGGTGCACCACGATGAGGCCGTCACCGCCCGCCACCATCGACATGAAGGGGTCGGGAACCCACGCGGCGTCGATGTTGCCGGCCTCGAGCTGCGCCTGGGCGTCGGGGAAGGCGACCTCGACGAACTCGATCGTCGAGGGGTCGCCACCGGCGTCCTTGACCGCCTTCATGATCGTGACATCCCCCGCGGCTCCCAGCGAGTTGACCGACACGCGCTTGCCCGCGAGATCGGCCGGGCCCGTGATGCCCGAGGACTTCAGCGCCACGACGGCGTTGACGTCCTTCTCGGCGTCGGCACCGAGCGAGCTCGCGTAGTTGCTGATGATGGGCGCGCCGAGGTCGGCGAGCGCCGCGCGGAACGGACCGAACGGCTGGCCGATCGCGAACTCGATGTCGCCGTTGAGCAGGCCCGGGATGGCCTGGGCGCCGCCCTGTGCCGGAACGACCTCGACCTCGATGCCGTGGTCGGCGAAGATCCCCTCGTCCATGGCGGCCCACAGGGCGCCGGTCTCGGCGATCGGGAGCGCCGCGACGCGGACGGTGCGCAGCTCGCCGGAATCGTTGTCGACGGGTGCGCTCGAGGGTGTTGCGGCGGAATCGGTGCACGCGCTCAACGCCAGAACGGCGGCGGCGCCGATGGCGATTGCGCTCAGGGCTTTCTTCATTGAACAGGCCTCTCAATATGTGGGGTGGCTCAGCACATCACTGTGCCGACAGTGTCATGGTCTGGTACCCCTCGCCGATTGTCAAGACTTTCGTGACGAGCGTCACAAAACTCTTGAATAACGACACGCTCACGCTGGTGCCTATCGACATTACCTATCGACATAGGTATGGTTCGGGGCAGCGCACGTCGTCGTGCGTCTCGACGTCGAGAGGAAGCCCCGCGTGGATGCCGCCGGATCGCCCGCGAAGGATGCCAGTCGTGCCTTGCTCGCCGGTTTCTCGCTCGAGATGACGGGCAAGGACATCCCGGGCCTCGACGACGCCGCCGCCCTGCTGCCGCCTGGAACGCGCGTGAATGTGACCTTCCTCGGCAACGAGGACCTCGAGATGCGCCTCGCCGCCGCCCGCGCGGTGCAGGCGCACGGCCTCGTGCCGGTACCCCACATCTCGGCCCGCCGGCTCGCCTCGCGCGGTGCGCTCGAGGAGTTCCTCGCGCGGCTGCAGGAGGCCGGCCTCAGCGAGCACGTGTTCGTGGTCGGCGGCGACCCCGCGACCCCGGAAGGTCCCTACGCCTCCTCGCTCGACGTCATCCGCACCGGCATCCTGGGCCACTACGGCGTGCGCGAGGTGAACATCGCGGGCTACCCCGAGGGCCACCCCGACATCCCCGAGGCCGAGCTCTGGGCGGCGCTCGAGCACAAGACCGCCGCGCTCGCCGAGCAGGGGCTCGCGAGCGTCATCATCACCCAGTTCGCCTTCGACCCGGATGCCGTCCTCGCCTGGATCGCCCAGGTGCGGCAACGAGGCATCCGCTCGCTCGTCCGCGTCGGCACCCCCGGACCGGCGGGCATCAAGCGGCTGCTCGCCTTCGCCTCCCGGTTCGGCATCGGGGCGAACGCCATGATCGTGCGCAAGTACGGTTTCTCGCTCACCAACCTCATGGGAACGGCGGGGCCGGAGAAGTTCGTGGCCGAGCTCGCCCGGCGCCTCGCGGCCGACCCGGAGGCCGGCGAGGTGGCGCTGCACTTCTACACCTTCGGCGGCCTTCCCGCGACGGCGGAATGGGTGCGCAGCCACGGGGGCGAGGGCTCGTGACGCTCGCCGCATCCGTGCTCGACACCGGCTGCCTCATCGTGCACGGGCCCGACCGGCCCGGCATCGTCGCGGCCGTGACGGCGCTCATCGCCCGACACGAGGGCAACATCGTCAGCCTCGACCAGTACTCCGACGACGCCGACGGGGGCGCGTTCTTCCAGCGCGTGGTGTTCCACCGCCCCGACTTCGCGGCCGCGATCCCCGAGCTCGAGGCCGACCTCGACGCGACCCTCGGCGCGTTCGGCCTCGAGTGGCGCCTCACCGACCAGTCGACGCCGAAGCGGATGGCGGTGCTCGCCTCCCGCTCCGATCACTGCCTGCTCGAGCTGCTGTGGCGGCACCGTCGCGGCGAGCTCCCGGTGGCGATCCCGATGGTCATCTCGAACCATTCGACGACCGCCGAGAGCGTGCGCTCGTTCGGCATCCCGTTCTTCCACGTGCCCTCGCACGGACCCGACAAGACCGAGGCCGAGGCGGCGCTTCTGCGCCTGCTCGTGGGCAACGTCGACTTCGTCGTGCTCGCCCGCTACATGCAGATCCTGAGCGACGACTTCCTCGAGCGACTCGGGGTGCCGATCATCAACATCCACCACAGCTTCCTGCCCGCCTTCATCGGCGCGGCCCCGTACCGCAAGGCGAAGGAGCGCGGCGTCAAGCTCATCGGCGCGACCTCGCACTACGTGACCCCCGAGCTCGACGAGGGACCCATCATCGAGCAGGACGTCGCGCGCGTGACCCACGCGATGACCGCCGCCGACCTGCAGGCGCGCGGAGCGTACGTCGAACGCGAGGTGCTCTCCCGTGCCGTGCAGTGGCACGCCGAAGACCGCGTCATCCGACACGGCAACCACACGATCGTCTTCTGAGGCGGAAAGAGAGGAACACCATGGCAGCCGCCACACTGCAGCAGGTACTCGACGCATCCGGCAACCCCGTCGAGCTGCTGCGCAATTCGCAGATCGGGTCGTACATCTACCCGGTCGTGCCCGCCGATTTCCAGAACTGGATCAAGGAGCAGCGCGCCTGGCGCGAGACCTCGGTGCTGTACGACCAGTCGCACCACATGGACAACCTGTTCCTGCGCGGCTCCGACGCCATCCGGCTCATCTCCGACACGGCCATCAACTCGACCGCCGTCTTCCCGGTCGACAAGGCGAAGCAGTATGTGCCGACCACGGCATCCGGTCACGTGATCGGCGATGGCATCCTGTTCCACGAGGCCGAGGACGAGTACGTCTACGTCGGCCGCTCCCCCGCGGCCAACTGGCTGCTCTTCCACGGCGAGACGGGCGGCTATGCGAACCTCGACATCGAGGTCGACCGTCGTTCGCCCTCGCGTCCGTACGGTCACGCGGTGTCGCGCCGGTACTACCGCTTCCAGATCCAGGGCCCGACGGCCTGGCAGGTGATCGAGAAGCTCAACGGGGGGCCGCTCGAGCAGCTCAAGTTCTTCAACATGAGCACCATGACGATCGACGGCACCACGGTGCGCACCCTGCGCCACGGCATGGCCGGCGCGCCGGGACTGGAGATCTGGGGTCCGTACGACGACCACGACCGCATCCGCGACGCGATCGTCGAGGCCGGGGTCGAATTCGGCCTCGTGCCGGTCGGATCGCGCGCGTACCCCTCGAACACGCTCGAGTCGGGATGGATCCCCTCGCCGCTGCCCGCGATCTACACCGGCGAGGCCGAGCGCGCCTACCGCGAGTGGCTGCCCGCCGACGGCTACGAGGCCACCGGCACGCTCGCCGGCTCGTTCGTGTCGGACGACATCGAGGACTACTACCTCACCCCGTGGGAGCTCGGCTACGGCTCGTTCATCAAGTTCGACCACGACTTCATCGGGCGTGACGCGCTCGAGAAGGTCGACCCCGCCACCCAGCGACGCAAGGTGACGCTCGCCTGGAATGGCGAGGACCTCACCCGCATCTTCGGCTCGCTGTTCACACCCGACGGACCGCACTACAAGTTCTTCGACCTGCCGCTGGCGAACTACGGCTCGGCGAACTACGACTCGGTCGTCGACGCCGACGGCACCGTCGTGGGCTTCTCGATGTTCACGGGCTACAGCTCGAACGAGCGCAGCGGGCTCTCGCTCGCGACGATCGACGCAGACGTTCCCGAGGGAACCGAGCTGCGGGTGGTGTGGGGCGAACCGAACGGCGGCAGCCGCAAGGCCGCGGTGGAACCGCACGAGCAGACCGAGGTGCGCGTCGTCGTGAGCCCCGTGCCGTACTCGGCGGTCGCACGCGTCGAATATCACGGCGGATGGCGCACCGGCTATCGCGCCTGAGAGCGGATGCGGGGCGCCCCTGACGCGCGGGCGCCCCGCATCGCGCCGTTAGCCTGGAGCCGAGAGGGAAGGGGCCCATGAGTCTGCGGTACGCGCTGCTGGCGATCCTCCGGGTCGGACCGCTCTCGGGATACGACCTCGCCAAGCAGTTCGCGCAGTCGGTGGGCCACGTGTGGCACGCGCCCGACTCCCAGATCTATCCCGAGTTGCGCAAGATGGAGGCCGAGGGCCTCGTCGAGGGCGAGCAGCAGGCGCGCGGCGAGCGCGGCCACCGTCGGCTCTACCACGTGACCCCTGCCGGCGATGCCGCCTTCACCGACTGGATGGCGGCACCGCTCGACTATCAGCGGGTGCGCGATCCCGCCCACCTGCGCGCCGCCTACCTCGAGGCGACGACACCGGATGCCGCCCGCGCGTTCCTGCGGGCACACCGCGCGCAGTGGCAGTCCGAGCTCGAGCAGTGGGAGGGCGAGCTCGTGCGGATCGACACCGTCACCAACCCGATGCTCGCCCGCCGCATCGCCGTGACCGCCGAGCAGGACCGCGAGCGCACGATCGCCTACAAGCGCTTCACCTACGAGGGGCTCGTGGCGCGCGCCCGCATCGAGATCGAGTGGGCCGAGCGCGGCCTCGCCCTCGTCGACCGGCTGAGCGATGATCCGGATGCCGGCCCGGCCGGCGGCAGGTGACTCACTCGTACGACGGGATGCGCCCGATACGGATCGGGTTGCCGAACGGATCGCGGATGCCGAAGTCGCGCCCGTAGCCCTGATCGGTGGGCTCCTGGGTGATGTCGACCCCCGCGGCCTTGAGCCGTTCGAACTCGCCGTCGACGTCATCCGAGAGGAAGGCGAGCCAGCCGCCGCCCGCCCCCTTGCTCACGAGCTCGCGCACCTGCTGCTCGGTGGCGGGGTCGTGCGCGGGCACCCCCGGACGCTCGAGCAGGATGTCGTGCTTCTCGCCCGGCACGCGCACCGTCAGCCAGCGCATCGGGCCGAACTGCACGTCGGCGCTCACCTCGAGCCCGAGCAGCCCCACGTAGAACTCGAGCGCCTCTTCTTGATCGAGCACGAAGATCGACGACAGGTTGTTGGATGTCAGCATGGTTCCTCCGGTTCGGGATCGTGTGCTTCACGCTACGAGTCGGGGCCCCGCGGCGCTTCTCCGAACGTGCTGGGTCTGCCCCAGCGCATGATGAAGGAGCCCGAGTTCGGCTCGATCGCTCCGTCGGCGGCCGCGCGGTACCGGCTCGGCGAGCTCCCGACGACCTCGGTGAAGGTGCGTCCGAAGGTGCCGACGCTCGTGAACCCCACGGCGAAGCAGATCTCCACGATCGGCGCATCCGTGGTGCGCAGCAGGAACATCGCGCGCTCGACGCGCCGCCGCTGCAGGTAGCGGTGCGGCGTCTCGCCGAACACCCGGCGGAACTCGCGGATGAAGTGCGCTTTCGACATGAACGCCACGGCTGCCACGGACGCGACGTCCAGCGGCTCGGCGTAGTGCCTGTCCATCGTGTCGCGGGCGCGCAGCAGCCGGCGGTTCACCTGCTCCGCGTCGCGCGACACTAGTTGCCGAACACCTCGTGCAGGATCCGCACGTTCTCGCCGTCGGTCTGCGCCGCACCGCCCTCGTGCCCGTTGAACGGGAACACCTCGATCTGCTTGGGCCCCGCGTAGGCGTTGTAGGCGCCGAAGACGGTCGAGGCCTTGCACGTCTCGTCCATGAGCGCGACGGTGAACCAGGCGGGTGCGGTCGCGCGGCGCGCGAAGTTCACGCCGTCGAAGTAGGCGAGAGTCTCGAGCACGTGCGCGACCTTGGTGCGGTGCTGGGCCAGGTAGCGCACGACCTCGTGGTACGGGTCCTTGTCATGGATCGTGAGGGCGCGCGGGAAGTCGCACAGGAACGGCACCTGCGGCAGCACGGCACGAAGTCCCTCGACGAGGCCCGCGACGGCGAGCGAGATGCCGCCGCCCTGGCTGCCGCCCAGCACGGCGATGCGCTCGGCGTCGACGAACTCGAGGGTGCGCACCGCGTCGATCGCGCGAACGGCATCCGTGAACAGCCTCCGGTAGTAGTAGCTGTCTCGGGAATCGATGCCGCGCGTCATGACACCCGGGATCTGGGGGCCCGTCTCACCGGAGTCGGCGGTGTCGCCGATCGACCACCCCGAGCCCTGACCGCGGGTGTCGACGAGCAGGTGCGCGAAGCCCGCCGAGGCGTAGAGCAGGTTCTCGGTGGGCCGGCCGCGCCCTCCGCCGTAGCCCTGGTACTGCACGACCGTCGGAAGCGGCCCCGCAGCGCCCCGCGGCATCCGCAACCAGGCGCGGATGGGCTGCCCGCCGAATCCCGGGAAGGTCACGTCGAACACGTCGAGCGTGCGCAGCCCCACCTCGACCGCGTCGAGTCGGGCGCCCGCCGGGGCCGCCGCGCGGCTGGAGGCGAGGGTCGCGTTCCAGAACGAATCGAAGTCGGCGGGGTCGACTTGCGAGCTGCGGTAGGCGCGCAAATCGGCTTCGGGGAGATCGACGAACATGGCATCCCTTCACTACGGTCCGCCCTCACCCTAGAGGCATAGAGTCGGCTGCATGAACGTGACGAAGTACGAGCACTCCTGCATGGTCGTGAGCAAGGGCGGCGCCCGACTCGTGATCGACCCCGGCATGTTTCTGGCCACCCTGCCCGATGCCGCGGGGGTGGTCGCGATCGTGATCACGCACGAGCACGCGGATCACTTCTCCGTCGACCGGGTGAGCGAGCTGCTCGAGGCGAATCCCGACGCCCGCGTCTTCGGACCGCAAGGGGTCGCGGATGCCGCTGCGGCATCCGGCATCGAGGTCGAGGTCGTGCACGCGGGCGACACCGTCGAGGTGGAGCCGTTCACCCTGCGCTTCTTCGGCGAGACGCACAACGTGATCCACTCCTCGATCCCCGTGATCGACAACGTCGGCGTGCTCGTCGACGACGAGTTCTTCTACGGCGGTGACTCCTACACCGAGCCCGGCGTCGAGGTCGAGCTCATGGCGGCCCCGGTCGGGGCGCCGTGGCTCAAGATCGGCGAGGCGATGGACTACGTGCTCGCGGTGAAGCCGCGGCGGGCCTTCCCGGTGCACGACATGACCCTTTCGGTGGCAGGCAAGAAGATGCAGGCCGACCGGCTCGCGTGGGCGACGGAACAGGGCGGCGGAGAGTTCCACGTACTCGAGCCGGGCGAGTCGATCGACCTGTGAACGAGCCCGAGGAGGTCACCCCGAGCGAGCTTGCGGCGCTGCTGGAGTCGGGCGAGCCGCTGCAGCTGGTGGATGTGCGGGAGACCTGGGAGGTCGAGCTCGCGGCGATCCCCGGCGCCATGGTGCTGCCGCTCGGGCGCTTGCCCGAGCTCGTCGACGCCCTCGATCCGGAGGTGCCGATCGTGGCGTACTGCCACCACGGCATCCGCTCGGCGCAGGCGGCGGGCTACCTGCTGGCGCGCGGCTTCGACGAGGTGCGCCACCTCGCGGGCGGCATCGACGCGTGGGCCGAGGAGATCGATCCGCAGTTGCGACGCTACTGACGGCGACCGGGCGGTGACATGCCGTCGGCCCCCACCCCCGGGGGCGAGGGCCGACGGCGGGGCTGCTCAGCCGATCGCGACGAAGATGTCGTTTCCGAAGATCGAGTTGAGTTTGAGCTGCGACCCGACGACCGCGCTCGTGGGCACCTCGAAGACGAGGTTCACCTCGGCGGTGTCACCGGTGCCGAGCTCCGCCGCGTCGTAGATCGAGTTGGGGTACTCGGCGTAGCTCGTGGCGTAGAGCTCGGCGTCACCCCCGACGATCTCGGTGAAGATCAGGAACGGCGAGCCGCTGTCGGATCCCACGTAGGTGTAGGTCACCGGCACGACGAGGTACTGGCTGCCGGCCGCCGGCTCCGCGTTGTACTCATCGGCGGCGAGCACGTCGGCGGTCGCGTCGAGCACCGGGGCGCCGACCACGACCTGCCACTCGTCGGTGCCCTCGAAGTCGGTGAAGGTGATCGTGTCGCCGGGCGAGGCGGGGTTGTTGGCCGAACCGAGGGCGTTCGGGTCGCCGTCGTTCTGCGTCTGACCGCCGTCGGGGTCGGTGATCACCGGGTCGTCGGGACCGAAGTCCTCGATGCTCTGCTGGATGCTGGTGAACACCACGAGCATGAAGATGCTGATGATCGCCGTGAGCAGCAGGGCGATGCCCGACACGATCGTGCCGGCGATCGCGAGACCCTTGCCCTTGTTCTTGGCGAGCAGCCCCACGATTCCCAACACGAGGCCGACGAGCGCGATGAAGACGAACGCGAAGCCGACGAACGGGATCCACCCCGCGGTCACGCCCAAGAGGAACGCAAGTCCACCTGCGATGAGCGAGATGAGCCCCATCACGTTGAGGCGCGACGGTGCCGCGGGGGCCCCGGTGTAGACGGGGGCGGCGGGAGCAGCGCCGTACGGGTTCGGCTGCTGCTGGGCGGCATACGGGTTCGGCTGCTGCTGCGGGGCCGCGTACGGATTCTGTTGCGCCTGCGGCTGGCCGGCCTGCGCGGCGTAAGGGTTCTGAGCGGGCTGCGCGTAGGGGTTCGCCGGGGCCGCGGGAGCGGCATCCGTCACGGGCGGGGCCGGAGGCGCCGGGGGCGCGGGCGGTGCCGAGGGCGC
>SMFF01000046.1_pt1 | contig 34446 bp, 30 predicted proteins | sample 2456181 | NCBI WGS metagenome assembly SMFF01 (sample SAMN10132611, study PRJNA489261) | soil metagenome | isolation source: day120 antibiotic-loamy sand soil ammended with raw manure from dairy cow... | place: USA | collected 2015-04-01
CGGCTGGATCTGGTCGCCAATTTGCTGGACGAGAATCTACGGCGCGTGGGCATCAACTACATGCAAGGCCTGTTGTTCTTCAACTTCTTGCCGGTGCGCTAGCGAGCCATAACGGGCGCGCCGCTTGCTTGGGCAGGGACGTCTCCCTCTACCAGACAGCTGCAATCCCCACAATGAGCAAGATCCGTATCGGCATCTCTGGCTGGCGCTATGCCGGCTGGCGCAAGGTGTTTTATCCGCCCGGTTTACCGCAATCGGAAGAGCTCGCATACGCCGCCCAACGCATGCAGACCATCGAAATCAATGGCTCGCATTACTCCTTGCAGACACCGGACAGCTATCAACGCTGGCACGATGCCACGCCCGACGATTTCGTTTTCAGTGTGAAAGGTCCGCGTTACCTGACCCACATGCTGCGCTTTCGCGGTGCCGGCAGCAACACGGCACTGGCCAACTTTTTCGCTTCAGGCCTGTTTCGGCTGGGTCGCAAGCTGGGGCCGCTGCTGTGGCAGTTTCCGCCCAACCTCGCGTTTGACCCCAGCCACTTCGAAAGCATCTTGAGCGCCCTGCCCCGCAATACCGATCAGGCTGCCGAGCTGGCGCGCCGGCATGACGAACGCGTTGCACATCCCTGTACGGAACCGCTGCGGCGCTCGGCGCTGCGGCATGCCATCGAAGTACGCCATGAGAGTTTTTGCGATCCCGCATTCATACGGCTGCTGCGTCGCTATCGGCATGCCTTGGTGATATCGGACTCTGTGGCGGACTGGCCTTACGCGGAAGATATCACGGCGAAGTTCACCTACTTGCGCCTGCACGGCACGGAAACGCTATACGGAGGGGAATACGGCGATGCCGCGCTGGACCGCTGGTCGGACCGCATCAAGCAATGGGCACAGGGCCAGGAGCCCGCCGACGCCAGGCGGATAGCCGACCTGCCCGCCAGACAGCGGAAAGGCCGGGATATCTACTGCTATTTCGATAATGACATCAAGGTACAGGCGCCCGTGGACGCCCAAAGACTGATGCAGCGCCTTGAACGCTAGGCGGCGGGTGCGCCTACCTGAACATGCAGCTCGCCCAGCCCTGCTACCGCGCCCACCATGAGGTCGCCCGGCACGACCGGCCCCACCCCTTCCGGCGTGCCGGTAAAGATGATGTCGCCAGCCTTGAGCTCGAACAGCGTGGACAGATACGCGAGCGACTCGGCGACACTCCAGATCATTTTCGATAGATCGCTGCACTGCTGAACGGCGCCATTGACGCTAAGCGTGATGGCGCCGGCTTGCAGCGTACCGACACGTTCACGAGGATACAAGGGGCCGACAGGCGCCGAATGATCAAAGGCCTTGCCGACTTCCCAGGGTCGCCCCAGCTTCTTGGCTTCGCCCTGCAGATCGCGGCGTGTCATGTCCAGGCCGACTGCATAGCCCCACACGCACTTCTCCGCTTGCTCGGGGCTTAGATTGCGCCCGCCCTTGTCCAGCGCAACCACCAGCTCGATCTCGTAATGCAGATTGCTGGTGCGTGGCGGGTACGGCATGACGCCTGTCTGGCCATCGGCCACATTAAGCAAGGCGTCGGCCGGCTTGTTGAAGAAGAAAGGATCTTCCCGGCCGGTGAAACCCATTTCTTTGGCATGCTCGGCATAGTTGCGGCCTACGCAATAGACCCGGCGCACCGGGAAGCTATCGGCTGAGCCGGCCACGGCAAGCGCCGCCGTGGGGATAGCGGGTATGACCGTTGCCATGTCAGTCCGATTGCTTGGCGTAGCGGTCGACGCTGTCGCGGATTTCTTTCATGGCGGCGTCCACACCGTCCCAACCCTTGACCTTGACCCATTTGCCATTCTCGAGGTCTTTGTAGTGCTCGAAGAAATGCTGGATGCGGGCGAGCTCTTCGCTGGGAAGATCTTCCGGCTTCTTGATGTCGCGGTAAGGCGGGTAAATTTTGTCGATTGGGACCGCCAACAGCTTGGCATCGCCGCCGGCTTCGTCATCCATGTGCAATACACCAATGGCACGAGCACGAATCACGGCCACCGCACCGGAGTCTTTGTCGACTTCGTATTTCACGGGGTTGGCATTCATGGGGATTTCGATGATGACATTGAATTCATCCGGCAGTTTGGGGCCGGCAGATACGCGCTCTAAGCTCATGCTAGGTTAAACCTCTGAATTGATAGGTAGGAAAAAAATTAGTCGTGTCCGGAGCGGCGTGCCGGTCGGTCGGAAGTCTGGGACAAATCAACACCAGGAATGGGAGCGCTATCGAAATATTCATCCATGGTGCTATCGGATGCCTCGGCCAGAGGGACGTTCGTGCCGGGCGCGGGATGGTGTGCCGATGGTGCCGGTGAACCCCCGGCCAGAAAGTCGTCATCGCCGAAGTCGGCGGCACTGGCCGCTACCGGAGCCGGCGCGGATGGCAGTACCTGCGCAGTCGGCATGTGCTCGACATCGATAAGCGTAGGATCGCCGCGCGTGTCGGCGGCAGGCAAGGCTCGGCTGGTCGCCAGCACCGGCAGCACCCCTGCCACGCCGGAAGCCAGGCGCCAATGCTGCATGGCGTCCGCGCTGCGACCCAGGCGATCGTACAAATTACCCAGCAAGGCGTGTATGCGCATATCGCTGCGCAGCTTCATGCTGCGCAGAAGATAGTATTCGCCCTGCCCCCACAACTGACCGGTAAGGCATAGATTGCCCAAGGCGGCCAACAGGGCCGAATCTTCGGGATGGGACTTGAGCCAGTCTTCGGCCTTGCTGAGCCGCCTGGCAACATGCTCGGGCGGACACTGCGAATAGGCATTGATCAGCCGGGGCTCCATCCGGACATTGAGGGCCGCCTCGAGTATGCGCGAGGCCTCATCGATATTGCCTTGTTCCTGCTGCACGGAAGCTGCGGCGAGGGCAATGTCGGGCAGTACACGCTCATCGGCCTTGAGGTCGCTCCAGATGGCCTTGAAGCCTTCGGGGCCCGCTTCGGCCAGTCGGGCCGATGCGGAAGTTTCGATAAGCTGCAGAGCCTCGGCCTTGTCCATAACGCCCCGGCGCAACAACAGACGGGTCAGTTCGTAGACGCGGTCATGGTTGCGCAACTGGCGGTGTGCGCGCAAGAGCAGGCGCGTGGCATGAAAATAACGCGTGCTGGCATCCTGCAGCGGTTGCAGCAACACCAGAGCGTCTTGCGGTCGATTCTGATCCAGATACATTTCTGCTGCGACCGTGGCGGTCGCTTCGCGCAGTCGGGGATCGTTGGCGGCGCTTTCGCGGGCCAAGGCCAGCGCTTCGTCGCGGCGGGCATACTCGCCCAGGTGATGCGAGGCGCGCGCCGACGCGAGGCCGGCCAAGACCTTGCGGCTGCTGGAGCGGGTGCGGCCCAGCAGCTTGGTCAGGTCTTTCTCGGCCTCGACGTAACGGCCTTCCAAGACATTGATCCAGCCCTTTTCCAGCAGTTCGTGATCGCGCTTCTGAAAGCGCAGGCCGCGCCAGGAGCGGAATCGCTCGGGGCCGTGGCCTATCCAGCCCAGCACGCGAAGCACCACATGAAAGATCACAAAAGAAGCAATGATCAGCAGGACGGCCAGCGTCAGTGAGAGCTCGATGCGCCACGGCTGGGCAACGATCAGGACGTTACCGCTGTGGTCGCGCAATACCAACGCCAGGCCGACAGCGGCCACGAACACCAGCAAAGTCCACAAGGAAGTTCTCATGGCTTACCCCTGCGCCGGCGCGTCGGACGCCGCTCCGGGTGGTTCGGGCGCTTCAGGCGCCGCCGGCGCTTCTGGTTCTGCGGGAGCTTCGGGTTCTACCGACGTTGCGGGGGAGTCAGGCGCTTGCGGTGCAGCGGGCGCCTGGCCGGCGTTGCCTTCGCTTGCCGGATCGGTCGATTGTTGAGCCTGTCCGGCCTTGGCCTCGCGCAGCGCCTCGATAGCCCGCAAGCTGTTGTCCACCGTGGGTAGTTGCACGTCGATGTCAGTGTCGGCCGCCTGGCGTGCAATCTTGAGTGCGCGCCGGACCTGCTCGGACTTATTGTCGTAACGCGTCTCGACAGCCTTGACCAAGGCATCGGTTTCAGAGGACCAGATCTCGGGCTGATGCATCATCAGGGCCAACTGGGCCGTCATCACGCGCAAGCGCAGGGTTTCGCGGAAGCGGGTTGCCTGGTCGGGCGACATCAGCAAGGCAGTGGGATCGTCCACCCGACGAACGGTAATGAACTGACCGAGGTCCTCGCGCACAGCATGCCAGGCAGAGCTGCCCCAGTCGCGTGCGGAAGCAAGGCCTTGTTCCCACCATGGGGCATCGGGCGACAAGCCGTCCGCTGCATCGGCCGCGCGATTATTGGCGGCGCGCGATGAACCCGGGGGCGGGCTGAGGACGGGTTCGGGCGCGGCATCGTCGGGCACCAGCAAGGGCGCGGTGCTGATCAGCACGCCCAGCTCGTCCAACTGCGAGGACAGCATGGCGATGTCGATGGTGGTAGCGGCGCGCAGGCGATCGAGATCGCCATTGATGGTTTCCTGCAAAGACGCAAGCATGGGGCGGTTGGCGCGAGCCAACTGGGCCTGCGCGGTCTCGAGCGAGATAATCGCATTGGCGACATTACCGCCCAACTGCAGTTGCTGCTGAGCGATGGTTACCAGATGGTCGACGTCGTTGATCAGCACCAGATCGGAGCCGCTATCGGTCAAGGTCTGGAAGGCTTGCTCGAGGCTGGCGGCCTGCTCGCGCGATTCGCGCAGGGCAGCGTCCAGGGCAGCGATTTGACGCGACTGCTCTTGCAAGGCTGACTGTGCTTGCTGTGCCTGTTCGAGCGCCTGGTTGGCCGCGCTTACGCTGCCTTGCACTCGGCTGGCCAGATCGGCTTGTGTTTGTTGGAAGGTTTGATGCTGATACCAGACGGCAGCGGCCAGAGCAGCGGCAATCAACAGGACAATAACAAAGGCCCATGCCAATAGAGGACGCCTGCTGCGAGCGGCGGGAGCCGCCTTTTTAGGGGGCGTGCTGGATGGGCCCGGCGATGTCGAGGCCGCAGGCGCAGTTTGCTGCGCAGCGTTCGTGCTTTCGGGATTTTTGTCTGTCATGGCAAGATTGTAATCCAGTGTTCCGTCTGGCACCCAGATGGGGCACTGAGTGCTTTCTTCAGGAGAGGGCTATCTGCACGACGGCATCGAATATGGCGTCGTCGTTGGGCTGGCATATTTTTACCATTGGGGCATCCACCTTACCAGTAGCCGGAAGCAACGATTGTAAGCGCGATGCCACTCGCTCGTGTATGGCAATGAAACGTGCGCGCGTCCATAGTGGTGCCAGACCCAGGCGTGACAGGTTCGAATGCACCGCGTCGACGCCTTCTCCGCTGGTCAGCAAGAACACGCAAGGGCGCGCTTCGTCTCGCAGCACACCTTCCAGGCGCTCGCCCTCTTGCGCTTTCCATTGCGCCGGCTCGCGTTCGTAGACCGCCAGTCGATCCACCTGCAAACCCGCCTCCAACAAGCGCCGGCCCAACCACTCGCGACCCGAATGCCCGCGTACGATCAGCACTTTGCGGGTCGTCGGCAGATGCTGCTGGAGTATGGGCCAGAGGCTTTCGGAATCCTGGCTGGCAAGCGACGCATCGGGATGCAATATATTGGCCTCGGGCAGCAAGCCCGATTCGTACAACAGTGTGGCGCTGCTTGCGCCTACGGTCGCGGCGCGCGTTGTGGCGGGCCAGGCGCCGTCCAGGCCGTGCGTGGCAAGCAGCTCCAGGTAGTAATGGACGGCATTGCCACTGACGAAAACAATAAGATCGTAATCAGCCGGCTTGGGCAGCACGGGGCCGGTGGCCAGCGGCCCGATACAAAGCGCCGGCAACAGCAAGGTGGAAAATCCGGCAGCTTGCAATCGAGACGCCAACGCCTCGTTCTTGCCTTTGGGCCGCGTCAGTACAACGCTGGCCTGGGAGTTGGCTGGCAGCGGCACCGTGGCGCCCGTCAGGCGTCGGTGCCGGCCGAAAGCAACTTGGCAAGTATCGCCTGAGCGCCTTGGTCCAGCAGTTGTTGCGCCGCGCCTTCGCCCAATTGCTCGGCATGGCTGACATTGCCCGCAACCTCGGCATGCAGCATGCGCGATCCATCGGGCTCGCCCACCAGGGCACGGATGCGGATGGTGTCGCCCTGCACCTGTGCAAAGGCGGCCAGGGGCACCTGACACGACCCACCCAGCACCCGCGAAACCGCGCGCTCTGCCAAGGCACAAGCAGCGGTGTCAGCATGCTGTAACGGCGCGAGCCACTGATGCATCTCGGGACGGGATTCAAGGATCTCGATACCCAAAGCCCCCTGCCCCGCTGCTGGCAGGCTTTGCTCTACTTCGAGAAACGATCGGATGCGCGATGCGAGACCCAGGCGCCGCAAGCCGGCAGCAGCCAGAATGATGGCCGCATACTCGCCACGGTCCAGCTTGCCCAGCCGGGTGTCCAGGTTGCCGCGCAATGGCTGCACCACAAGCTGGGGAAACTGCTGTCGTATCTGTGCTTCGCGGCGCAAGCTGGACGTGCCCACCACCGAACCGGCGGGCAAATCGGTCAGGGAAGCGAAGTCGTTCGACACAAAAGCGTCGCGCGGATCGTCCCGTTCGAGTATGGCCGACAACAGGAACGGACTTTGCATGTCGACCGGAACATCCTTGAGCGAATGCACCGCCAAGTCGGCTCGGCCGTCCAGCAAGGCGGTTTCGAGTTCCTTGATGAACAAGCCCTTGCCGCCGACCTTGGACAGCGAACGATCCAGAATCTGGTCGCCGCGGGTGGTCATCTCAAGCAATACGACCTCGCAGCCCGGATACAGCGATTGCAGGCGGTCGCGCACATGTTCGGCCTGCCACAAGGCCAGCCGGCTGGCACGCGTTGCGATGACCAGCCTGGTAGGAGAAGCAAGCATGCCCACCCTATGAAATGAAGTGAAGCAGAACAGCCAGCCCGATACCGATCAGGGCGAGTATCCCCAAGCCCTGCAGCAGTGAAAGACCAGCTTCGTCGGGCCGCTTGCGACCCGAAGATTTAAACAGACCCATGAGTAGTATTCCTTGAGGCGCGCTTGCGGCTGGCAAACCATTTGCCCACTGCCACAACCAATATGGCGCCTATGACTTCAGCGGCTATTTTAAACGTCGTTGTCGTCGGACCGAATTGATCTACGACAAAGACATCGGTTACCAGCATGCCGCCGGCAATCCAGCCCAACAATGCCGCACCGAAGGTGACAACAAGCGGGAAGCGATCGATAAGCTTAAGTACCAGCGTGCTTCCCCAGATGATGATGGGTACGCTGACGATCAGGCCAAAAATCACGTAGTAGATCTGGTGATCGAGGTGCGTGGCTTGCGCCGCGCCGGCAATCGCAATGACGTTGTCCAGGCTCATGACGAAGTCGGCTATCAGTATGGTCTTGACCGCGCTGAGCACAGAGCTGCCGCCCGAGATATTGCCATGCTCGTCCTCGTCGGGGATCAAAAGCTTGATACCGATCCACAGCAACAGCAAGGCGCCGACTATCTTGAGGAAGGGGATGCCAAGCAAAGTAAGCGCAAAGGCGATCAGCAGCACGCGTAAAATAATTGCGCCGGCCGTACCCCACAGGATGCCTTGCATGCGCTGCTTGGGCTCGAGATTGCGACAAGCCAGGGCAATAACGACGGCATTGTCGCCGCCCAGCAGGATGTCGATCAGGATTATCTGGAAAACTGCTCCCCAATGGAGCGTTTGAAAGAATTCGACCATCTTTTATTTCCGTTGTGACCGGGTCGTGTACACAAAGCTAAAAAAGGCTCGCAGCGCGAGCCTTTTGTTAACTTACACTAAAACAGACTTAAGCAGTTTACCCATTTCGGATGGATCCCGTGTGGTCCGTATGCCGCAAGCTTCCATGACTTCGAGCTTGGCGTCAGCCGTGTCGGCGCCGCCGGATATCAGGGCGCCTGCGTGGCCCATGCGCTTGCCGGCAGGAGCTGTCACGCCGGCAATAAAGCCTACGATAGGCTTGGTCATGTTGTCTTTGGCCCATTGTGCGGCTTCGACTTCGTCCGGTCCGCCGATTTCGCCGATCATGACGACCGCGTCAGTGTCGGGATCGTCGTTGAACATGCGCAGGATGTCGATGTGCTTCAAGCCGTTGATGGGGTCGCCACCAATACCGACTGCCGTGGACTGGCCCATGCCAAGCTCGGTCAATTGAGCAACCGCTTCGTACGTAAGCGTACCAGAGCGGCTGACCACGCCTATGCGTCCCTTGCGCGAGATATGACCCGGCATGATGCCGATCTTGATCTCGTCCGGCGTGATCAGGCCGGGGCAGTTGGGTCCGAGCAGCAGCGTCTTCTTGTTCTGGTCGCGCATGCGGTTGCGTACTTCCAGCATGTCGCGCACCGGAATGCCTTCGGTAATGCAGATGACCAGGTCCAGGTCGGCGTCCACCGCTTCCCAGATGGCAGCGGCTGCGCCTGCCGGCGGCACATAAATGACGGAAACCGTTGCACCGGTTTGTGCCTTGGCATCCTTGACGCTACCGAAAATAGGCACGCCTTCGAAATCCTGGCCAGCCTTCTTGGGATGCACGCCAGCCACAAAGGCATTCTTGCCATTGGCGTACTCGCGGCACATATGAGTATGGAACTGTCCGGTTTTACCGGTGATTCCCTGGGTGATGACTTTGGTGTCTTTGTTGATCAAGATCGACATTTACAAATCCTTGGCAGTATTTCTTATTTCGCGGCGGCAACGACTTTAGTCGCGGCTTCGGCCATGGTGTCAGCGCTGATAATGGGCAGGCCCGATTCGGCCAGCAGCTTCTTGCCGAGTTCTTCGTTGGTGCCCTTCATGCGCACAACCAGCGGCACGCTAAGGTTGACGGCCTTGCAGGCAGCAATGACGCCTTCCGCAATGATGTCGCAGCGCATGATGCCGCCGAAGATATTGACCAGAATGGCCTTGACGCCCTTGTTCTGGAGCATGATCTTGAAGGCTTCGGTGACTTTCTCGGCCGTGGCGCCACCGCCTACGTCCAGGAAGTTGGCCGGCTCGCCGCCAAAAAGCTTGATGGTGTCCATGGTAGCCATGGCCAGGCCTGCGCCATTGACCAGGCAGCCGATGTTGCCGTCCAGTTGAATATAAGCAAGGTCGTACTTGCTGGCTTCGATCTCGGCCGGGTCTTCTTCAGCCAGATCGCGATACTCGACGATATCGGCCTGGCGGAACAAGGCGTTGGTGTCAAAGTTGAACTTCGCATCAAGCGCGATGATGTCGCCCGAGCCGGTGAGTATCAGCGGGTTGATTTCAGCCAGCGAGGCATCGGTGTCCCAATAAGCCTTGTACAGCTTCTGGAATTCGGCAGCGGCCTTGGCCAGCGAGGCGTCAGGTACGCCAATGCCGCGCGCCAGCTTGGTGGCATCTTCGTCTGTCAGACCCGTTTTGGGGTCGACGAATACCTTCAGGATCTTCTCGGGCGTCTTCTCGGCGACTTCCTCGACGTCCATGCCACCTTCGCTGGATGCCATGACGCATACCCGTTGCGTGCCGCGATCGGTAACGATGCCCACGTAGTATTCTTTTTTGATGTCGGCGCCCTCTTCGATCAGCAGGCGTCCAACTTTCTGGCCTTCAGGGCCGGTCTGGTGCGTGACCAATTGCATGCCCAGGATCTCTGAGGACAACTGGCGCACTTCATCGAGTGATCGGGCAAGCTTCACGCCGCCGCCCTTGCCGCGCCCACCAGCGTGGATCTGCGCCTTGACGACCCACACCGGGCCGCCGAGTTTTTCGGCAGCCGCCATGGCTTCGTCGACGGAAAAAGCAGGGAAACCGCGCGGCACAGTCACGCCAAACTTCTTCAGCAGTTCCTTGCCTTGATACTCGTGAATTTTCATTTGTTACCTGTCAGTACGTAAAGATGGGTTAATAGGTGCCGCATACCATTCCGGGTAGTATTCTCGAACCACTTCGCTGTCCAGGCTTAAGGCGTGGCAGCCCTCCAATTGAAACGGACGCTTGGGGCGACCGCCCGCCTTGACTTGTTCCTGTTCTTTGCGGCGTCGATTGGCCATGGTCTGTACAGCAACCGTGGGCAGGACAAAAGCCAGTTCAGACATGTGGGTGCACCCCGCCGTACGGGCATAGCGGTCTTTGACCGCTTGGCGGAAGTTGCGCAAGAGATTCATGCCAACCAGATCGCGGTAGTCCGGAGCGATCTGCATGCAGTGCTCGCCGTAAGGCGCGGCATCGTAATCGGCCACGGCGGCTGTAATGGTGAACTGATCGTTGATCGTCACCCGCAGATGCATGTGATGGATGGGAGAGCCGGCCTGCTTGATCTGGCCATGCCGGGTGGGAAAGTCGTAAGCCTTGACATCGACAAGCTCGGCTTCGAGGTCCCACTGCCCGTCCTCCCGTGCAAACGAGTCCACACGTATCGTGCGCGTGTGTAGCGGTTCGCGCGGTTGATCAGGAGGCGGTAAGGGCATGTCCGGCAGAAAAGAAAATGGCGGTAAACCGGCTAAGTATAACGCAGAGCCCTCGCTGCTTCGACCATCGCGACCAGGGCCGCCTCAGTCTCGGGCCAGCCGCGGGTCTTGAGCCCGCAGTCGGGATTCACCCATAGCCTCTCGCGCGGCAGCCGTGCGCCGGCCTTCTTCATCAGGTCCACCATCCATTCCCGCTGCGGCACATTGGGCGAGTGGATGTCGTACACCCCGGGCCCGATGTCATTGGGATAGTGAAAGCTTTCGAATGCTTCCAGCAGCTCCATATTGGAGCGGGAAGTTTCGATGGTGATGACGTCGGCATCCATGGCGGCGATGGATTCTATGATGTCATTGAACTCGGAATAACACATATGAGTATGTATTTGCGTGGCGTCGGCCACACCGCTGGTCGACAGGCGGAAGCAATCGACCGCCCAGTCCAGATAGCGCTGCCAATCGGCGCGCCGTAGCGGCAAACCCTCGCGAAACGCCGGCTCGTCTATCTGGATGACCCGGATACCTGCCGCTTCCAGATCGTTGACCTCATCGCGCAAGGCCAGCGCCAACTGGCGGCAGGTGGTTTCGCGGGCTTGGTCGTCGCGCACGAAAGACCACTGCAAGATGGTTACCGGCCCGGTCAACATGCCTTTGACCGGCTTGTCGGTCAAAGACTGCGCGTAGGCCGACCATGCCACTGTCATGGGTGCGGGCCGGGCGACGTCGCCATAGATAATAGGCGGCTTCACGCAACGCGAGCCATAGCTTTGCACCCATCCGTTCTGCGTGAAAGCGAAGCCGGCCAGCAGCTCACCAAAGTATTCCACCATGTCGTTGCGCTCGGGCTCGCCATGCACCAACACGTCCAGCCCGACTTTCTCCTGGAAGCGGATGACGTGCTCGATTTCTTGGCGCATGGCTTTTTCGTAGGCGGAATCACCCAGGGCACCCCGCTTCCAGTCACGCCGCAACACACGGATCTCATCGGTCTGTGGAAAAGAGCCTATGGTGGTGGTCGGATAAGAAGGCAGGCTTAACTGCGCCTGTTGATGCGCTATCCGCTCTGCGAAAGGCCTGCGGTCACGCGTTAATGCGCCGGCCGCAGCCATGCGCGCACCAACGTCGGCCCGGTGTATGCGCGTGGAATTCCGGCGGGCAAGCAATGCATCACGCTGCGCTTGCAGTGCCTGCTGGGTGGCTTGGTCGTCGGGCGTGTCCAGGCTGGCGGCCAGCAAGCGCAACTCGTCGAGCTTCTGCGTGGCGAAAGACAGCCAGGCCTTCAATTCAGCATCCAGCTCTTGCTCGGCTTCCAGGTCGACCGGCACATGAAGCAGCGAGCATGATGGTGCCAGCCATAGCTTGTCGCCGCGCCTTGCCGCGGGCTGCGACACGGTGTGGCGGGCCTGGTCCAGGTCGGTGCGCCAGATGTTGCGCCCGTCGATCAAGCCCAGCGACAGGACTTGATCGTCATTCAGTGCGCCCGCAACGCGCTCCAATTGCTCGGGCCCGCGCACCAGGTCAATATGCACGCCCTGAACCGGCAAGCCTTTCAGGACGGCGGTGTTGTCCTGGAGATCAGCGAAGTAGGTGGCGAGCAGAATCGAGACATCGGCTGTCGCCAGTGTCCGGTAGACCTCCGCGTATGCCTGTTGCCACGCCAAGGGCAAGTCCAGGCCCAGTATCGGCTCGTCAATTTGCACCCATTGCACGCCCAGTGCCTTGATGGTCTGCAGCACCTGGACATATACGGGAAGCAGCCGTTCCAGCAGGGCCAGCTTGTTCACATCGGCGGCGCCCTGTACAAAAGCGTCGCCCTTGCCCAGCCATAGCCAGGTCAAGGGTCCCGGGATAACCGGCTTGACGCGATGCCCCAAGGCCTGCGCCTCGCGAATCTGGTCAAACAGATGGCTGCGGGCCACCCGGTAATCTTGCTGCGGAACTAGCTCGGGCACAATATAGTGATAGTTGGTGTCGAACCACTTGGTCATCTCGCAGGCTGCCGTGGGAGTACCCGTAGGAGCTCGACCGCGCCCCATCCGGAACAAGGTATCCAGCGCCACAGGCTGACCGGACGCCTGCCCGAAGCGGGCCGGCACGGCGCCCAACAGCGTCGTCCATTCCAATATATGGTCATACCAGGCAAAGTCGCCGACCGGAATCAGCGACAAGCCGGCATCTGCCTGCACACGCCAGTGCCGTGCGCGCAGTTCGCGGCCAACGGCTTCCAGTTCGTCCTGCGTGATCTTCCCCGCCCAGTAGGACTCTTGCGCCCGCTTCAGTTCACGTTCGACGCCGATACGCGGAAAACCTATATTATGAGTAATTGTCATGTTAAATTGCCATTAAATGAGAAAACCAATTAATGGCTATTGTGGCCGCTGCGGTCGCAAGAACCAAATCAAAGTGGACATGCTTAATATGAGTAAAACTCATGGTGCTTGAAATCCGCCACATGGAAACGCTAAGCGCAATACGCGATGCGGGCAGCTTGCAGGAAGCTGCCGAGCGCCTGCATGTCACGCAGTCCGCACTGTCGCATCAGTTGCGCGATTTGGAGGTCCGCCTCAAGACACCCTTACTTAACCGCAAGACGCGGCCGGCGCGGCTGACAACCGCCGGTTTGCGCATCGTTGCGCTGGCCGATGCGGTATTGCCGCAAGTCAAGGCAACCGAGAGAGAACTGCAACGCCTGGCGGCCGGACGCACCGGCAGGCTGCACCTGGCCATAGACTGCCATTCCTGCTTTCAGTGGTTGATGCCGGCACTGGACGCCTTCCGCCACGAATGGCCGGATGTCGAACTGGACTTGTCGGCGGCATTTTCGTTTGCCCCCTTGCCCGCGCTAGTCCGGGGCGACCTGGACGTGGTGATTACGTCCGATCCGCAAGCCCTGGAAGGGGTGGAGTATCTACCCCTATTCCGCTACGAACTGGTGCTGGCGCTGGCTGCCGCCAACCCCTTGTCCCAATACAAATACATAGAGCCGGAGCAGCTGGCTGACCAGGTCTTGATTACCTATCCCGTGGAGCGGCAGCGCCTGGATGTATTCACCACCTTTCTGGACCCAGCCGACGTAGAGCCGGCGGCCATACGTAGAGCCGAGCTGACACCGGTGATTGTTCAATTGGTGGTCAGCCAGCGCGGTGTTGCCGCACTGCCCAACTGGGCCCTGACGGAATACCAGCAGCACAAGGGCTTGCGCGTGTCGCATCTGGGGGCAAAAGGGATATGGCGTACCCTTTACGCCGCGCTACGTACCGAAGACGTGCAAGCGGACTACATACAGGGCTTCGTGACGCAGGCACGAGATATCTGCTTTAAAACGCTGGAAGGCATCAAGGCCGTGCGCGGCAGCCCCACCCAGGGTCAATCGGCATCGTAAGGAATGCTGCCCAGTATGCGGCGCACGGATTCAGTGGCAAAGCCGCGTGAAGCCAGGAAGCGGAATTGGCGCGCATAGTCTTTGGCATTGATGGGAGAGGCGCCGAATTTTTTTTCCCAAACAGCGTAGGCACGGTCGTATTCGGTGTCGTGCAACTGGCGCCCCAATTGATTGACTGTGGTTTCGGACAACCCGTGGCGGCGCAGTTCCTGCATAACCAGGTTGGCGCCCTGACGGGGCGCCCGACGGTGCACCAGGCTTTGCGCATACCGTTCGTTGGACAGCCAGTTTTCGCGCTCGAGGTCGTTTAGCAGTTGTTCAAGCTGGTCTGGGTCTGTAGCGTGAGGCGCAAGCTTGCGTTGCAGTTCGAAGCGGGAGTGTTCGCGCCTGGACAGATAGCCTATGGCGCGCGCCTTCAGGCTGGGGCCTGGCCGGCCGCGCCCGCGCTTGGTGTCGGGCGCATCGGCCAGGGTTTCGAAATCGTCGTCATTGGATTGCACGACAAAGGCCCGTTATAAGGATTACCCGGCGTCAGCCGGCGCTTCTTCTGCCGGCTTGGCAGGCTTGTTGCTGTTTTTTGCCGCCACTTGCGGCACCACACCCAGCTTTTCGCGGACGCGGTTTTCGATCTCGAACGCCATCTCGGGGTGTTCCTTGAGGTATTCGCGCGAATTGTCCTTGCCCTGACCAATACGCGTGCCGCCATAGCTGAACCATGCGCCAGCCTTGTCGACGATGCCTGCTTCGACGCCCAGATCGATGATTTCGCCCTCGCGCGAGATGCCGGCACCGTACATGATGTCGAATTCGGCCTGCTTGAAGGGCGGAGCCACCTTGTTCTTGACGACCTTGACGCGGGTTTCGTTACCTACGACCTCGTCGCCCTTCTTGATGGCACCGATACGCCGGATGTCCAGACGCACCGAGGAATAGAACTTGAGCGCATTGCCACCGGTGGTGGTTTCGGGGTTGCCGAACATGACGCCGATTTTCATGCGGATTTGGTTAATGAAGATAACCATGCAGTTGGCACGCTTGATGGTGGCCGTGAGCTTGCGCAGCGCCTGGCTCATGAGGCGGGCCTGAAGACCAGGCAGGGAATCGCCCATGTCGCCTTCGATTTCGGCCTTGGGCGTGAGCGCCGCGACCGAGTCGATGACGATAAGGTCAACCGAGCCCGAACGCACCAATGCGTCGGTGATTTCGAGTGCTTGTTCGCCAGTGTCGGGCTGGGAAATAAGCAGGTCGTTCAGGTTGACGCCCAGCTTGGAGGCGTATTGCACATCCAGGGCGTGCTCGGCGTCGATAAAGGCGCAGGTGCCGCCGATTTTTTGCATCTCGGCGATGACTTGCAGCGTCAGTGTGGTTTTGCCGGAGGACTCGGGGCCATAGACTTCGATGACGCGCCCGCGCGGCAGACCACCCACGCCCAAGGCGATATCCAGCCCAAGCGAGCCCGTAGAGCAGACTTGAATGTCGTGCTCTACCTTGTCGTCGCCGTACCGCATGACCGAGCCTTTACCAAACTGCTTTTCGATCTGGGATAAGGCGGCGGCGAGCGCCTTGCTGCGTTCGCCGGCGGCTTTGCTGCTGTTTTTATCGTCCATGTAGGGATCCTTGACTGAAAGCTAATGAGGACTGAGCGCACCGGTTGCGAACAAGGCCCAAGCCGGCGCATGAAGATTGTTTTGTGGATTATTGCATTTAATTGTACTGTATATAAACACAGATAACCAGGAAATCCCATCGTAAACCCGGACTTTCCAAGCACAGCTGCGGGTGTCAGAATAAGGATTCCCGGATTTCCACTAAGTCGACCTACCAGTCATGCGCATTTTGATCGCAGAGGACGACAGTATTCTTGCCGATGGACTTTCCCGTTCGCTGCGTTACGACGGCTACGCTGTCGATGTGGTCAACGACGGATCCAGTGCAGATTCTGCCTTGCAGCTGCAAAGCTTCGACCTACTTATTCTAGACCTTGACCTGCCCCGGATGCATGGCCTTGCAGTCTTGCGGCTATTGCGCCAGCGCCACGCGCCGCTACCGGTACTTATTTTAACGGCAGCCGACACCGTCGAACAACGGGTCATGGGGCTGGATCTGGGCGCAGACGACTACATGGCCAAGCCTTTTTCGCTGTCCGAGCTCGAGGCCCGGGTCCGCGCCCTGACGCGACGCAGCGCCGGCGTCAGTACGACGGTACTGACTTACAAACGGCTGTCGTTCGACCTGAACGGGCGCATCGCCCGAATCGACGACCAGCCGCTGGAGCTGTCCGCTCGCGAAACCAGCCTGCTCGAAATCTTCCTGTCGCGCTGCGGCCGCATGATCAGCAAGAACCAATTTGTGGATCTGCTTTGCGAATGGGGCGAAGAAGTCACCCCCAATGCCATCGAGGTGTACATACACAGGCTGCGCAAGAAGATCGAACCTAGCGGTGCCAAGATCGTGACGGTGCGCGGCCTGGGTTATTGCCTGGAGCCCGATAAGACCGACGACTCCGCGGCCGCGTGAGTCAGGTCGAAACTCTAGCCTCAATGCTCATAGACCCCCAGGTCCTGCGCGATACCAAAGAACAAGCTGCCAGCAGCAGCTCGATATTCAGCCGATTTCGTCGCAAGCGCAATAATCGTGCGTTGCTGAACAAGATCATGATCTGGATGTTCGGGCCCTTGTTCCTGTTATGGACGATAGGCCTGGTCATCACCTACTTCATCGCCCAGAACATTGCCAACGCGCCCTACGATAGAACGCTGGCGGACCACCTGCGTTTGCTGGAGCACGAGGTCGCGCAGCAGACCATCCTGGAGGGCATCCAGCTTACCCCATCGGCCATCACCATCCTGCAGGGCGACACCAGCCACATGATCTATTGGGAGATCCGCGACGCCAACGGAAACTCCATCGGCGGCAATGCCAGCATACCGCTGGCCGACACCTGGACCTACGACGAGGGCAAGCTGCGCTTTCGCAACGAGACCCTTAACAACCGCAGCGTACGTATCGCTTATATGTGGGGAGGCAGGGACCAAAGCGGCATGCCCTTCCTGACCATCGTCGCTCAATCCAACGAGATGCGCGCCACGCTGCAGCAAGAGATTTTGACCGGCATGCTTACGCCCCAGCTTATTGTGCTGCCGCTGGCTGCCTTGCTGGCCGGACTCGGCCTGACTCAGGGCCTGGAGCCGCTTAGCCTGCTGCAAGAGCGCATACGGGCGCGGCGTGCCAATGACATGTCGCCCATCAGCGCCGAACTCGCGCCAGCGGAGATCGTGCCGCTCATTGCGGCGATGAACAGCTTGTTGGTCAGACTGGCCGCCACCAGCGAGACGCAAAGACGCTTCGTGGCCAATGCTGCTCATCAGTTGAAGACGCCACTGGCGGGGATGCGTACGCAAGCCGAGCTTGCGCTGCGGGAGCGCAGCCCCGAGAAGATGAACGAGAGCCTGGAGCAACTGGTGCGCGGCTCGGACCGCGCTACGCGCCTGGTCAATCAGTTGCTGGCCCTGGCGCGCGCTGAAAGCGCCGACCGGCCCAATCAGCATTTCACCGACGACCTGGACCTGAACCAACTGGCCGAGATGCAGACCTTGCGATGGGTGGATGTGGCGCTCGGCAAGAACATAGACCTGGGTTTCGAGCGCTCCACCGGACCGATGAAGATTTCCGCGGACAGCCTGATGCTGGCCGAAATGCTGAACAACCTGCTGGAAAATGCGCTGCTGTACACACCGAATGGCGGATGGGTGACCGTCCGCGTGGGCGGCGACCCGCTATCGGCCTACCTGGAAGTGGAAGACTCCGGCCCCGGGATTGCTCCCGACGATCGCGACCGTATCTTTGATCGCTTCTACCGGGTGTTGGGCAGCAACACCGACGGCAGTGGGCTGGGCTTGTCCATCGTCAAGGAAATCGCCGACCAGCACAACGCCAGCGTCACGTTCATGCCCCCCGGCAACCGCGCAGGCATCCCCGGAGGCACCTGTTTGCGTATTACCTTCAGCCGCATCAAGAACGCCACGCAGCATCACACATGACGACGCCAGGCTATGCAGGCCGGGTGCCGCGCAGCTTGTAAGCCTGGTGTCAGATTAAGGCTGTATTTTGACTCCGCGGACAACGCGCCCAGGCAGGCAAAGCTATCAAAACACCAATATGCCGCCAAGGACAGGAGACAACATGAACACGACGAGCGCAGCTGTGCCGCCCGGTTCCGTTCACATCGGCGCCCCTGCGGCTACCAATCGCCCCATGACGCCTGAAGAAAGGCGTGTGATTTTTGCGTCCTCGCTAGGCACGGTATTCGAGTGGTATGACTTTTACCTGTATGGGTCGCTGGCTGCCGTCGTGGCGGCGCATTTCTTCTCGGGCGTCAATCCCACCGCAGGCTTCATTTTCGCCCTGTTGGCATTTGCGGCCGGCTTTGCCGTACGTCCCTTCGGTGCCTTGGTGTTCGGCCGCTTGGGCGACATGGTGGGCCGCAAGTACACCTTCCTGATCACCATATTGATCATGGGCCTGTCGACCTTCCTGGTCGGCGTACTGCCCTCTTATGCTTCCATCGGCATGGCAGCCCCCGTGATCCTGATCGTGCTGCGCATGCTGCAGGGCCTGGCGCTGGGCGGCGAATACGGCGGTGCCGCCACCTACGTCGCAGAGCACGCGCCACAGAACCGCCGCGGCTTTTACACCAGTTGGATACAAACCACCGCAACCATGGGCCTGTTCCTGTCCTTGCTTGTGGTGCTGGGCATACGCACTTCGCTGGGCGAGGAAGCCTTCCTGGAATGGGGATGGCGCATTCCTTTTCTGATTTCCGTCGTGCTGCTGGGCATTTCCGTATGGATACGGATGCGCCTGAACGAGTCGCCGGCCTTTCGCAAGATGCAGGCCGAAGGGACGGGATCCAAGGCACCCATCAGGGATTCGTTTGGCCGCTGGAGTAATTTGAAAATCGTGCTGCTGGCCTTGTTCGGCCTGGCGGCCGGCCAGGCCGTCGTCTGGTATACGGGCCAGTTCTATGCCTTGTTTTTCCTAACCAAGAACCTGGGCATCGAAGCCAACACGGCCAACATCATGTTGGCCATGGGCCTGTTGCTGGGCACGCCCTTTTTTGTCGTCTTCGGCGCGCTGTCTGACCGCATCGGACGCAAGCCCATCATCATGGCAGGCTGCCTGGTGGCGGCGCTGGCCTACTTTCCGGTATTCAAGGCCATCACGCACTTTGCCAATCCGGCGCTCGAAAGGGCCTTGGCCAATGCGCCCGTCACGGTGGTCGCCGACCCGGCTACCTGCTCATTCCAGTTCAATCCTGTGGGGGTGTCGTCTTTTCGCAGCTCTTGCGACATCCTGAAGGCCTTTATGGCCAGCAATGCCGTCAACTACACCAACGAGGCAGCCCCGCCCGGCTCGCTTGCCAAGGCACGGATAGGCGACGATCATTTCAACTCGTTCGAGGGCAGCGGCCTGAACAAGGCGGACTTTGCAGCGCGATCGGCCGAGCTGAAAAAGTCGCTGACCGAGGCCATCCGCACCCACGGCTACCCGGCCAAGGCAGACCCCTCGGAGATCAACTACATCATGGTGGTGGTGCTGCTGACCTTCCTGGTCATACTGGTAACCATGGTTTATGGCCCCATCGCGGCCATGCTGGTAGAGATGTTCCCCACGCGCATACGCTATACATCCATGAGCCTGCCCTACCATATCGGCAATGGCTGGTTCGGCGGGTTCCTGCCGCCCGTGGCCTTTGCCGTCGTTGCCGCCACGGGCAATATCTATGACGGCCTGTGGTATCCCATCATTATTGCCAGTATCACGCTGGTTATTGGCACCTTGTTCGTCAAGGAAACCCGGGGCAACGATATCAACGCCTGAGCTCTTGCCGGTTCAGGCAAACGTCAGCCGCGCGCCGGTAGAATCGACTGCATAGAGGGAACCGCTCATTTCAGCTGCCAGGCGTCTGATCCCCCGGTTTGGCAGTCGGGCGGTACGTTCTATCACCTGCGTTACGCCCCCCGCGAGCCTTATCGCGTAACACAGTGTGCTTTCCAGATGGCCCGGTGCCCAGGCATGTCGGGCCATTTTTTTGACCCCACAAACCCTCGCAGCGATTGGCTTACAATCGTCCCTCCCCTCATTTTCGCGCACAGACAACGGGTGCCTGCGCGCCGCTTACGGAAGAAGACATCAACTTATGTGGTTCAAGAATCTCAGGATATTTCGTCTCGCCCCAACGTGGTCGTGCACCGCAGACACGCTGGAAGCCGCTCTGGAGAAACAGGCCTTCCAGCCGGGTGGCAACCGCGACATGCAAAGCCTGGGATGGATCGCCCCCCGCGAAGACTCCGGCCTGGTCTATGCGGCCGATGGCCAGTATTTGCTTAGCCTGCGCGCCGACAAGAAGTTGTTGCCCACTACCGTCATCAATCAGTTCGCCAAGGCCAAGGCGCAAGATATCGAAGAACAACAGGGCTACAAGCCCGGCCGCAAGCAGATGAAGGAAATCAAGGAGCAAGTCACCGACGAGTTGTTGCCGCGGGCCTTCAGCGTCTATCGCGACACCCGCGTGTGGATAGACACCCGCAATCACTGGCTGGTGATCGATGCCGCGGCCGCAGCCAAAAGCGACGAAGTCCTGGGCATGCTGGCCAAGGCGCTGGAAGCCCTGCCCGTCACGCCGCTGTTCGTCGAGCAGTCTCCCGCCGCCGCGATGACCAACTGGCTGATCAGCGATGAAGCGCCATCAGGCTTCACGATAGACCAGGACACCGAACTGCGCTCCACCAGCGAAAATGGCGCCGCCGTCCGCTATGTGAAGCAAAGCATCGAAATCGACGACGTACGCAAGCATGTGCAGGCCGGCAAACAGTGCACTCGCCTGGCGCTTACTTGGGCCGATCGCGTGTCTTTCATGCTGACGGAAAGCCTGGACGTAAAGCGCGTCAGCCCACTGGATGTGCTGAAGGAAGGTCAGGATGGCTCGGCACATAACGAAGCCGAGCAGTTCGACTCGGACTTCGCGCTGATGACGGGCGAACTGAACAAGTTGATGACCGCCCTGGTGGAAGCCCTGGGCGGCGAACGCAAGCAGTAGAAAGCCGGGCCTCAGTCCATGCCGTGGAACAGGCTGTCATCCGGCCCGATGTGTGTGGGCGGGCTCCAGGTCACGTCGCGCAACGAATGCTGTACCAGCCCTTCCACACCCAGCAGTACTGCAAAGATTGCCATTCGCACAGGAATGCCGTTATCGGTCTGGCGGAAGATGGCCAGACGAGAGTCGTGGTTCAGATCCACGCTTAAATCATTGGCGCCTTCGCGGCTGTCGCGCGGCAAGGGGTGCATGACGATGACGTCCGGTCCGCAGCACTTGTCGATGATGGCCTTGTTGACCTGAAAGTCGGGCGTGTAGCCTTCCAGCTCTTCCGCCGCGAAGCGCTCTTTCTGCACCCGGGTGGCGTAGATCACATCGGCCCCGACCAGACCCTCTTCCAGCGAATTGCTTTGTTCTATGACATGGCCGCGGGTGCCCGTCTGCTCCAATATATAGTCGGGCATTTCCAGCCCCTTGGGGGAGATCAGGGTGAACTTCAGTCCGCGATACAGCGACAGCAGCTTGATCAGCGAATGCACGGTGCGCCCATACTTCAGGTCGCCGACCAGCGCGATGTGCGCGCCGTCCAGCAATTTCCCCAGTCGGGAGAACTCGGTCAAGATAGTGTAAAGATCCAGCAAGGCCTGGCTGGGATGTTCGCCGGGGCCGTCGCCGCCGTTGACCACCGGAATATTGGTCGCTCGGGCAAACTCGGCCACCGAACCCTTCTCGGGATGCCGGATCACCATGGCGTCAACATAACCGCTCATGACGCGGCTGGTATCGTAAATGGATTCGCCCTTGGCCATCGACGAAAAAGTAAAGCCCGTGGTGTCGCACACCGAGCCGCCCAGGCGGCAAAAGGCGGCGCCGAAACTGACGCGGGTACGCGTACTGGCTTCAAAAAATAAATTTCCCAGGACGGCACCCTCCAGCACCCGCGACACCTTCTGGCGCCGCGCGATGGGCTGCATCTGATCGGCAATACGGAAGAACTCTTCAACGGACTCGCGCGAAAACTGGTCGACCGAGAGTAATTGCGGCTTGCCTTCGAAGGCTATGCGATTGCGCAGCGGACCGGACTGCGCGCTTTGGGCGTATTTTTGCAGCAAGGCTTCGTTCTCGACAATTTCGGTCACGAAGCGATTGACCACTTCAGGCATTGCCCGGAACTCCTGCGAGCCCTCGGGCAACAGCCAGGTGTCCAGCGCACGACGCTTTACGCCGATGCGACCGGCGAAGACATCACGGGTCAAGTTAAGACGCCGCATGGCATCCCGAAGAAAGACTTGTTGCGAGACGGCCATGGTTGTTCCCAATAAAATATACGCACTGCGTATATTTTATTGGCAGCTAACGAGCTTGACGAGCACAATCGGCCCCGGAAAGACAAAATACAACGTTTGTCTATACGCAGCCTAAAAGGCGAGCATGCCTTGCGTCATCCACGAACTGAACACGAATGCCAGCAGACTGAGCGTGTAGGCGATCAACACGCAGGCCAAGGGCAGCCAGTGGCTGCGGCGCGGCCGCCCCGCCGCCAACTGCGATAGCAGGCTGGTCTGGACGGGATAAACCCACAGCAGACCCAAGGCCACCAAAGACAGTCCTGCCAGGAAGCCCGCCAAGGGCATGCGTAGCCAGCCTGGATCCAGGCTGACTTCGATAATCCCGGCTGAGCATGCCAGCACCAGCAGGATGCCCAGGCCATTGAGCCACGCGAGGAAACGAAAGCCCAGCATCAGGCTGTTCGACAGCATTCTTGTTCCTGCCATCGCGAAGGCTTCGTCGGAGTTCAATTTGCCGGGGCAGTCGTACTGGTGTCAGGCGTGGCGGTGGCGTCGCCGGATCCATCTTGAGGCACACCTGCAATGGCCCGCGCCGCGGCGGTTGCGTTTTGCTCGGTGCCGACCGCAAAGATCAGGTGCCCGGTAGTGACCGGCTCTGTATAGCCAGGCGCAGCCAGCATGGTGCGCCCCACCACCAACGCCAGGCGATGGTTGGGATTCTGGGTGGTGATGTCTATGACTTTGCGTTTGCCCTCTTCGTTGAGCTCGAGCGCCAGCAGGCCATCGCCCGCCTTGTTGGACCCGGCTTGAATTCCCGTAAGGTCGGCCCGTGTGATGATCGGCTGCGGATTGACATACAAGGTACCGGTATCAAGATTGACGGGGGTCCATCCCGAGCGCAGCGTCGTGTCGGCAAGGAATACAGCAACCGGGGCGCCCTGGCGTTCTGCCTGGATACTGGTTTCGGGCTGCGGCTGTTGGGCCGTCGTGGTGTCGGCGGCTGCGGTCGCAGGCGACTGCGACGCCGTTGTCTGCTGGCCTGGCGTTGTCTGGCATGCAGCCAGCGCGACCAGGCTGAGCGGCAAAAGGAAGCGGCCCAGCGTACGTACAAATTTCATGGAAAATTCCCTTAACCGAGATAATGAAGATGGATGTGAAAAGTTTAACAGGTGGGAACGCAAAACTGCGTCAAAGATCATCAAGATGTTCTAGCAAGTATCGTGCCGCCGCCTAGCGACGTGCCGCGCCCCGCACTTCGATATGGATGCGGTCAATGGGATTGCCCTCGCTATCGAGCAATTCAATAACATGCTTGCCCAGGCGCGGGTGCCAACGCAGTTGCGCCCCCTGGCCCATTATCATGCCATCAATGCGCCAGTTGGCCGCGACGGGTACGCCGCTGGCATCGGCCGCCGTAAACCGCGCAAGCTGCACGGCAGACGGAATATCGGGATCCAGGGCCAGGATGGTGCCATCCGCCGGCGTGCGTATGCGTGCCGGTCCGGGCACGCGCTGCTGCTGGTTTTGCGCCAGGCGCACACGCTCTACACGCGTATCGGCCAGGAAGGCCTCCCGCCTGGCGGGCTCGATATCACCTTCATAACTGACCCTGCCTTGTCCGACGCCGGGCGGCGGCGCCGGCTGCGTGCTGGGCATATTGCGATGCAGATAGCTCATGATGTCGTGCCACATGGGCCCGGCGCCCGATACGCCTGAAACCTCGCGCATGCTGGCGCCTCCGCTATTGCCTACCCACACGCCTACGGTATAGGCGGCCGACCAACCCAGGCACCAGTTGTCGCGCATGTCTTTGCTGGTACCTGTTTTAACTGCCGTCCAGAACGGCGTAGACAAGGGACTATCCAGGCCAAAAGTGCGTGCTCGGGCATGGCGATCGGCCAGGATGTCGCCCACGATCCACGCAGCGGCGGGGTCCATGACGGACCTTGCGCCCGATGGCGCAGCATCTTCAAAAAATTGCGGCCTGGAAAACTCGCCCAGATTGGCCAGGGCGCGATAAGCATTGGTCAGGCTCAGTAGCGTAAGGTCGGCACTGCCCAGAGCCAGGCTGTAGCCATAATAGTCACCGTCATGCTTCAGGGGCAGGCCCAAGTCGCGCAGGCGCTGCGCGAACGCGTCAGGCGTCACCATGGCAAGCGCGCGGACCGCCGGAATATTAAGCGAGGACGCCAGCGCCGTACGCACGCTGACCCAGCCGGCATAGGCCTCATCGTAATTGCGAGGCATGTACAAACCATTGCCTGTCGGTAAATCCAGCTCGGCATCGTGAAGTAAAGAGGCCGCCGTCAGGCGTTGCTGGGCCAATGCCTGCTCATACAGGAAGGGCTTGAGTGTCGAGCCCGCTTGCCGCAGGGCCCGTGCGTGGTCAACCCGGGCCGCCGGCGACAAGGAGCCCGAAGACCCGGCATACGCCAGCACGGCGCCACTGCGGTTATCCATCACCACAATGGCGGCATCACGCACATTGGCCATGTCCAGGTCATGCAAGCGGCGGCGCAAGGTCTGCAAGGTAAAGGCTTGCAAGGAGGCGTCCAGTGAACTGACCACCACATCGGGCAAGTCATCACCCGCCGCACGTAACTTTCCAAGCACAAACTGCGCATAGTGCGGCGCCGCGTGAGGCGCACTCGCCCACGGCCATGCCGCCCGCTTCAAGGCGATATGGACGAACTCGTCCAGGCGCTTGCACTCTTGGGACGAGCCCAATTCGACCAGCAAGGCGCAAGCGCGTTGCACCAGCAAAGGTCTGGCCGCGTTAGGCCCGCGCAGCAATACCGCCGCCAGCGCGGCTTCGCGCGCATTAAGCCCGCTGGCGTGTTTCTGGAACAGGACACGCGCAAGGGCATCGACCCCTACGATCTCGCCCCGGAATGGCGCGAGATTCAGGTAGGCCTCAAGGATCTGAGCCTTGGACCATTCCGCTTCCAGCCGCCGCGCTGCCATCGCCTGATCGAACTTTTGCGTCAAACTGCGACCACCCGGACCACGACGGTATTGCGTGTCGATGATGCCGACCAGTTGCATGCTTAAGGTAGAAGCCCCGCGATGATGCCCTAGCGCCACCTTGCCCCAGGCGGCAGCCAAGGCGGCACGCCAATCAACGCCATCGTGCCCATAGAAGCGCTGATCTTCCGACAAGATGACGGCGCGCTGCAAGGCGACCGACACCTCATCCAGCGGCAGCCACTGCCCCCGCCTGTCGTGGAAGTCCGTGCGGACCCGGTCCAGCGGCACGCCCGAACGGTCCAGCAACAGCACACTGGACGGACGATGCCGCTGCCTGACTTCGTCGTAGGACGGCAAGGCATGGGCACTGCCGCACAAGCCCGCCAGCAATGCGACGGCGATTGCGCAATGACCCCGCCATCCGGCCCACGCAAGGCCCAGACGCTTACGGTTGCGGGCCAACGACAAAGCGTTCGGCTTGCGGAAGATCGGCATAGACATCGGGTTGATACAGGGCTTCGGCATGGGTGGGCGGCAACTGGAAGTCGCCCGCCGTGTTCAGCCTTACGGTGTATTGCACGGTGGTCTCTCCTTTGGGCAGATACTCGAAGTAAGCACGATAGCTGTCCGCATTGCGTTCGATAAAAGTAGGATCGACAGCCTGGTCATCCATGGAACCGCTTTCGGTGGCAATGACCGAGTCGCGCGCGAGTCCGTGGCTGACCGGCGTGATCTCGCGCTGCAAGGCGTAGCCGGCATTTACCGCTACGGTGATGGGCACTGCGGCCACTGCCCGCACTTGCGCCCATGCCGTGCCCTGCCCCTTTCGCTGCAAGGTCAATTGGTCGACTTCAGTCGTCGTCCATGCCAGTGCAATATCGGCTTGCTTCACGCCGTCGACTTCAACGGCCTGTGCCCAATCCAGGGTCCGGACCTGTGTTGCAGATGCCAAGGCAAGTTCGACGCCACCCGAGACCGGCGTGGTTTCGCCTAGCCGAGCAAACTTTTCGACCGCCAGGCTGCCCAGCAGATTTCCTGTCGTTGTGCGCCAGGCTCCCTGCCGCTGCGTCGACAACAGGCCTTGCACCAGGCGGGGCAACTGAGGCTGCCAGGCCGGGTCGTCCGCCGCAAGCAGTATCAGCCTGGCCATATTGGTCTCTGAGCCCAGCATCAACCACCACGCTTCCTCGCCCTCATCGGCAAACACGGTAAGCGTGCCACGATCCAGCATGCGTGCGGTCAGTATCTGGCGCGCCTGCGACAGATGAGCGTTGCGATCCGATATGGCCGGCATGCGTTGCAACACGCCCAGCCATGAGATCACTGCGGAAGTCGGCCAGCGATCCGGCGCAATGGCGATGCTGTCCAGCATGCGCGGCTGGGCATGCCCGCTGCGCGACAAGGCATCCAGCACCAGTAGCTTGCGCATATCCAGATCCGGCCGTGGCGACCATCGATTCCGTTGCAGCCTTCCTTCGGCAAAAGCGACCAGCCCGGCGACCATGGCATCGCGCTGCTCGGTCGGCAAGGCAAAGGGCTGGTCCTGCGACAGCGCAATATCGCTCACCGTCAGCAGATACGCTGTCAGCACTTCATTGCCGATACCGCCCGGAAAATAACTGACCAGGCCATCTTCATCGACATAGCCGGGCAACCTGCGCATCAAGTCGGCCCATAGCTCGCTATTGCGCAAGCCCATCGCCCGCGACGCCAGTTGCTCTACGCAGGTATACGGGTAGTCCTGGAACCAATCTCGCACGCCCGCCAAGCCGCCGGCCAGCGACGAACGCAACTGCACATCCAGGCCGCCACGCGGCACGCCGTTGCCATCCAGCAAGGAACCGGGTGGCGGCGAAACAGGCAAGCTGACAGGCGGCTGGCCGGCATCCAGCTGCAGCAAAGTCGCTGCCTGGGTTTGCAGCGGTACAGCAGGTTTCAAGACTTGCGTGAAGCTTAGTTGGTCTGTCGCAGGCTTGGTGGCGGCATCTGCTTGATTCGATTGTTCGCGCGCGGACAAGGTCCAGCGTAGTGGCACTTGATCGTCCGGCGTGTTGGCTTCCGGGGCGGTAAGGTCCCAGCTAGCTACGGCCGCCGAGCCTGGCTCCAGTTGCAGTGCCTGGAAAGGCAGCGTGGCCTCGGGCACGCCCTTGCCTTCATAACGCGCCTCCAGCTGCACCTGCATGGCGCGCTGTGTGGTGTTGCGTGCCGTCAGGCTGGCAACATAGCGGTCACCCTCGCGCACTACCGTGGGCAGCCCGGGAATAATCTGCAGGTCTTGCGTGCTGACTATGGTCGTGCTGGCGGTACCGAAACGTTGGGTGCCATGGTCGGCCACCGCCACCAGCCGGAACTGCGTCAGCGCATCGTTAAGCGGAACGGTAACGCTGGCCTCGCCGTTCTCGTTTAGTTGAACATTGGGCTGCCACAGCAACAAGGTGTCGAGCAGTTCGCGCGTCGGGCTGGTACCGCCCCCGCCCCCTGCCGGCAAGGCTTTGCGGCCATAGTGTCGACGGCCCACGACTTCCATTTGCGCCGTCGCCGTCTCGACCCCATAGCTACGCAGTTGGCGCAAGGCCGAGAGCAAGTCCCAACTTTCATTGGGCGCAAGCTCCAACAGCGCCTGGTCGACCGCCGCGAAAGCAACCGTCCCGTGCGCCGCGGGGCTGCCATCCGGCAAGCTGACCTTGATCTTTACCGTGGCCTGCTCCCGGATCTGGTAGCGCTCGCGATCGGCCAGCACCGACACCTTCAACTCGTCGTGCTGATCCGAAACGCGAAGTTCGGTCAGCCCGAAACGGAAGGCGGGCTTGGCCAGATCGATGAAGGCCGAAGGCGCCGTATAACCCTGCTTGGAATCAGCGTAGGCCTTGTACCAACTGCTCGGCTCGCGCCAACCCCAATCCAGGAAGGAATGCCAGGGCACATCGTGCAGGCGCCCGCGCAAAACCAACAAGGACACATAGACATTGGGCCCCCATTGCGGCTCTATCTCTACGTTGACAGTCGGGTCAGTGCCCGACAATTCGAGTACGCGTGTTGCCAACACGCCTTCGCGCTCGATGGCCAGCAAGGCCGTGGCATGGCGAAACGGCATGCGTACCTGCAAGCTGGCCGTCTCGCCCGGCTGATACGTCTTGCGCTCGGCGATGATGTCGATGCGGTCGTCGTTCTCGCCGCCAAACCACAGTTCGCCGGCGCCCGTCACCCATACTGTCGTTGCCGAAACCGACATCCTTCCTTGCTCGTCCCGCGCTTGCGCGATCAGCTCAACAGAGCCTGACGCGTCCAGCGTCAGCTCGCAATCCAAAGCGCCGTTTGCTGCCGTCTTGCCCTCGCACAAGGTGCCCAAGTCGCGAGTCTCGGTATGGTGGTCATAGGCGTAAAAGCCCCCAACCATACGCTTGCGCGTAGAGTAGGTAATGCGCTGAACCGCGCGCACTGCTGTGTCGACATCCGCTTTTGGTTCGCCGTCAGGCGCAATAGCCAACGCGCTTACCTGCAGCGGCTTGCCCGCCGCTATCCAGCCTTGCGCCCGGATTCCCGTCTGTATGGCTGCCGGCCATACCGGCACCGTCTGCGCCAGGGTCTGGATCTGTCCATTCGGATCCGCAAAGCTGGCTTCAAACAGCAGGGCCTTGGGCCGGTCGATGGAAGGCATGGGTATTGATGGCACGCGAGCGTTGCCATGGCTATCAAGCTGCACCGGCTTCTTGTCCAGGAACAGAACACGCGAAGAGCCACCAGACGCGTTGGCCACTTCTGCCTGATCATCGACTGGCGATGGGGGATTGAAGGAGTAATCATCGTATTGTTCGTAGCGCAGTTGACGGTCCTGCAGCACGCCAGACAACTGTACCGGCAACGCTCGGGCCGGCCCGCCAGACAGATAAGAAATCTGCAAGTCGGCGGTAATGCTGGGCGGTGCCACCAGACTGGTGTCCCCGGCCTGGCCAGTGATCTGCAGCTGGCCGCCCAACAAAGGCAGCCTGAACGCCTCCACGCGGAACACGTCCTGGCCATACCAGCTTTGATTCTCGTCGGTCAGGCGTACCGAATAGCTGCCCAGCCTGGCCTCTTGCGGGATGGCAAACGTACTGTCTGCGGACAAGCCACCGGATGGCGTAGCTTCCCAACTGACCGGCAAGGTATAACGCTGGCCCGAGCCTTCGTGCTCGATCAACAAGGTGTCGGGCCGGGCAGATGCCTCTGGAATACCCAGTCCATCGCGGGTCTGGGTGCGCACAAAATGCTTCATGGATACGTTTTCGCCGGCCCGCAGCAGACTGCGATCGAACACCGTATGCGTCACCACCGTGGGCTGCTCGCTGGTGTCGGTAGGCACATTGAAGCGCCAGGATTCTATTCCGCGATTCCACGTGGACAAGGCAAAGGAAAAATCCGCCTGGCCGTAGGCCTGCGGATGATCGGCGCCTATACGCGCCGAAACGTAGACCCCTGAAAGATCGGTATCCTGGCAGTAATCCTCTGCTTGCAAAGCCTGCTGGTGATGCCACAGGCCATGCGCATCCGTCTTGCCTTGCGCCAGCAAATTGCCCGAACAATCCAGAACCGTAATGTCGGCATCCGGAACCACCTTGCCATCATCCAGCGTAGTGACCCACGCCAGCATGTCATCCCTGCCTGTCTTGATATGCACGGCCAGGTTGGTCAGCAACACTCCAGTGCGCACATACATCGGCTTTTTCGTTGCCAGCAAGGCCTCGCCCAAACGGGCGGATTCCACCTCCAGCACATGAAAGCCCGGCTCTTGCAGCGGAATGCCCAACACCTCGAACGGCCGCGGGTCTTCCGCCTGCACGCCTGGCAAAGTCAGTTGTCGAACACCCTGCTCTTTATCCAACACCTGCATGCCGCGCGTATCTTGCATCGGCATATCTTCAGAACGCGGCTGGCGATCCGCCATGATGTCTTTCAGTTGATTGGCCGTCCAGCTACGCTCATCCAAGCGCTGCAGGCGGGCATACCAACGCAACACCTGCACATCCTCGCGCACGACATGATCACCTACCTGGCCCGCCGACAGCGTCAGCTCTTTAGTACGCAAGGCCGCCTCGACCCGGCGTACCGTGATCGGCACGCTGGCGCTTGCGCTGTCCACCCCGGCGCTTGCTCTGGCCGGCGCATCGGCAAACCGCTCGATCACACCAAAGGGCGAGGCCGCAAACTTCACCAGCGGCGGGTAGGCGGCCGTCGTAAAGCGCAAGGGAAACTGCCCCGCGTTGACCAGCGGCCTGTCCGCTTCGTCCGTCAGATCCGCCGGGATGGAGAGCACCAGCTCGGCATCCGCGGGAAACGGCCCATCGAAACGCACCCGCTCCAAGGGTCCCAGATACGTATCGTCTTGCGCTATGGAAGGCTTAAGCTCCTTGCCCGCGATCGTCAGCCGGATGGCCTGGGCAGCATCGCGCGCTATGGGCGCTGAAAACTCCAGCGCCACAGGCGACACCGGCGTGCACGGCATCGCCGCATTCTCGCGCAGACAAGTAAAGCTGGCCTTGAACGGTTTGCGCACCACATAGTCATAGACCTGTGCCGTGGTATTGGCGACCGCCGGCCGCCCCTCTGCCGCAACTGTCGCTACCCCGGGCCCCACCCGCAACTGCACTGCGGCTTCTGCTGGCAAGCGGCGCTGACACTGCAGCAACTGCGTGGCCGCCGTATCCCTAGCCTGGCTATCGCTATAGAACACCGATTCCAGAATCTGTGTACGCACATCACCGGTGATCGTCCGGACAGGCACTACTTCGCCCAGGCCTTCGACCACACACTCTGTGCTGGCGAGCAGGCTGTCGGTATCGACTGCGCCATTGAAGCTCAATACGAAAACCTGGTCCTCGGCGATGGTCTTGCCATAAGGAGCATGATGGGTGGCGATCGGGCCACCGGTATGAAAGCTGAACCGCTGCTTGCCGGACACGGCTGCGTTCGTCAAGGTGCGAAAGTCGGGTTTGATTTGAGCGGTACATTGCACGCCGGCACCGGGCGGCTGGGTGAAGACGAAGGTCCAGCGGCGCGCATCCAGCCATCGGCCCTCGCCGCTTACGGCAGGATCGCTGCAGCTTACGTCGACGGGCGCAGCGGCCTGATCATCGCCGAAAGCGATAACGTCCGTATCAAACGACAGCTTGATGCTTTCGACCTTGGCGACTTCGCCCTGGGGAGAAAACTGCGTAATGCTCGCGCCCCAGGCAGGGGATAAGACGAAGACAGATGCCAGAACCGCAATACGTACGCCGTGCAATTTACGCCCCTTCCCTCTGATTTTCGGCAACCATACCACTGTTTGGGGCGCCTTCGGCGGCGGTAGGCAAGCAGCTTTCGTTTATGTAATAATTGCGGGCTATCGTCAGTCGGATCAACATCCGGTTGCGGTACGCCCCTCTAGCTCATGCTTGGTTAGAGCAGCGGACTCATAATCCGTTGGTGCGCAGTTCGACTCTGCGGGGGGGCACCAGTGTTTACGCGGGCTTCCAGGAAATTGGAAGCCCGCTTCTCTTTTGTACTGTCGATCATGCGTCAACGCAGCTTATTCGTGAATGGCGACTCAGCGAATCACATCCACGCCTCGGTTAGAATATAGCCACGCAAGCGGAAACCGTGGCTCTGCACGAGATGGCCTCCATCTCACCATCAAGTAATCACCGGGACGGGCCGGCTCTTCACAAGAGTCAGAAGGCTCTTTTACTGGAGTTACTTTGTTTTATCTATCCCCGATCAAACGGCGCATTACCTACGTCGTGCTTTTCGAGATTTTTGCTGTCCTGTTCTCAACCATCATATTGATGATCCTCAGCGGCGGAAATGCTCAAGGATCACTGCCTATTGCGATCGCCGTCTCCGCGCTGGCAGTTGCTTGGAACTATATCTACAACACGCTCTTCGAATCATGGGAAAGGCGTAGCGCTGTCTTTGCGCGCACCGTTAAAATCCGGTGCATACATGCTGCAGGGTTTGAGGCCGGGCTGCTGGCGGCCACCTTGCCGCTATACATGCTTTGGTACAGCATCGGAGTGTATAAGGCCTTCACGATGGTAGCCGCGCTACTCGTGTTTTTCCTCATTTACACGTTTATCTTTACCCTGCTTTTTGATACCGTCTTTGAGCTTCCGAATCAGCGCGAGCCTCAAAGCGCATGAGGGCCCCTTAGCTGGGGCCCCGTTATCGCGTCTGCGATCACTTCGCTGGTTTGAATGCAGCCACGGTCAGCTGAGCCGCAATCTCATCGAGATCGTCGATCTCGCCCGCGTCGGCCTCGGCTTTTTTCAAGCTGTCTCTTATGGCGAGGAACTGCCCGACGACTCTTTCAGCTCTGGCCCGGTGCTTCCGGCTGGATCGACTTTCTTTTAACTTAATTGATTCATCTGACATACAAGCTCCATTGGGTGAACGGCTTTAGTATGCCACAGGCAAAAGCTCGGGCAGTTCTTTGGACGCGCTAAGCGCTAACTACAAACCCCAATGGTGACTGCAGCCCATGCGCAGTAAAAGTAACTAAGTTTATCTACGCATGTAGGGCACTGGAGAGTCAACCATGATGGAAATTCTTGGGCAAAAGGCACCGGTCATCGTTGCGCTTATAGCCCTGCTAATCGCCATCCTATGGATCGCCCTGCCATTCGCTGTGTTCGGCATCAAAAGCAGACTGGATAGAATCATTCAATTGTTGGAACAACAACGAAGCGAGAAGTAGTGCGCGCTTCCCTGCTCTTCATTGCATTGCTCTTCTACTGTAGAGCCTTCTATAAAGTCGTGTTGACAGCTGTGTTCGTCATGACGCTTGTCTCCATGCTAGTACCCGCCTATGCGCAGAACCAACCGTGCTCGGGTAAGAAAGGCGGCATCTCACACTGTGCCAGTGGAAAGTTCGTCTGCAATGACGGCTCGATTAGTGCGAGCAAGAGGACTTGCACCGCGCCAGGAAATCAGCGCGAAGCCCAACTGGCAGAACAAAAGGCTAGCTCGGAAGCTACTTGCGACTGTGCCACCGGAACGTTCTGCACGGGGCCGAGGGGCGGCGTGTATTGCTATGCCAAAAGTGGAAAGAAGAGCTATGTTCGGAAATGACACCCCTATGCAACCGTGGCGAATGAGGACCGACTTATCCACCGATTCTGTGAATAACTCCAGGGATAACTTCGGGGCAACGTCTGGTGAGCCAGCGGCTATGCGCTCTGGGGTTACGTGGTCAACGAGCAAGCAAAGAGCTGCTGGTAATATCGGATAACTGTATCCGCCGACCACCCAGCAAAGCAAGGAATTATTAAATTGAGCCAACCTTTACGCATCCTGCTGGCTATTGCTATCGGATTTGCCATCTACAAGATGGGCCAGCAGAGCCCAAGTGCATCGCTCGCACCATCGACCACTACAGAGCAATCAAAACCATAGGCATACGCCTTGCCCATTGCACACCAGCAATGCTGGATGACGACTCAGCCGAGACTGCCCAGGCATCGCAACAGGAGGCCTACATGCAACAGTCCGCTAGCCATAACAGACCTGACCGCCCGCGGGACACGGACATCAACGTACCACCAAAGCCGGGACAACCGCTGCCGAATCCGGAGAATCCGGACCTACCGGGCACTACGCCATCCGATCCGGAAGATCCTGGTCAAGGTCAGCCCATCCCACCCGAGATGGACACCACCAAGCCCAGGCTTTAAGCAGCGCGAATGCCGAACGAGGCCCCATACGCTACCATGGGCGACTACTCACGAGCCAGCCTCCCGTACCCACGAAGCCCGGCTATGGCGTGATGACGGCTGGACCGCCAAAGTCATCAAGAACGGGGACGACGATGGCTGGGCAGTCGAAATGACTCAGGAAGGCGAAGACGAGCCAGCCCTGGTCGGGCCCTGGACCATGGGGCGCGACAAGAAGAACCCCAAGCCGCTGGATTCAGCCGCTTTCATCACGCTGGTAAAGACGGCATCCGAAGTGCTGCGCAGGCACGAGCAGCAACGTCACGCTCTGCTGCACAAGAACGTGACGATAGACTCTGGCTCTGACCGCTTGCGCATTGATCTGGATATCATTCCTGACGAGTACGAACCGTATGCCGAGCTAAGCGCCCACAACGGGTTCGGTGAGGAACTTGCAAGAGTCCGGGTACAACCCGGCTTCAAGCTAAGTCGCGAAAGCGCAGCGGACTGGGTCGCCAACAACTTCGCTCGGCCGTCGTGATCGCGGCAT
>SMFF01000032.1_pt1 | contig 34340 bp, 57 predicted proteins | sample 2456181 | NCBI WGS metagenome assembly SMFF01 (sample SAMN10132611, study PRJNA489261) | soil metagenome | isolation source: day120 antibiotic-loamy sand soil ammended with raw manure from dairy cow... | place: USA | collected 2015-04-01
GGCGGGTGGGGGGAGGGGTGGGTGCCCCTGTCCTTTTGGGTTGTTTTGGTGGGCTGTTTGTGAGGTTTGGCGGGTTACCAGATTGGTGATGCGCTGACTTTGGGTCGTTTGTCGCTTGTTGTGGGTGTTGGTGTGCCTGTGAGCTTGTTTCGGGCTTCTGTGAGGGTCATGGCGCCTTTGCGCTGGTTGCAGAGGCGGTGCATGAGGTGGGTGTTGGCTCTTTCGTATGGTGAGCCGCCTCGTGAGCGTGGGATGTCTTCATCGACTTCGCCGCGTAGGGGGTGGGGTTGGCATCCGGGGCAGGGGGGGCCGGGGCATTTCTTGCCGTGCCCCCCGGGGGTCATTGTGAGGGTCTTGTCTACGGGGGTGTCGCATAGGGCGCATGTGGACTCTTCGGCTTTGACTCGTTTGACGAGTTCGCGGCGGCGGTGTCCGTTGGCGTTGTGGAGTGGTGTTGTCATCACCCCTCCTGGGGCTGTCTACTGTTCGAGTACCCCGTATAACCGTTCTTGTACGTCACTGGGTAGTTCTTGCCACACCGTGCCGATGGTGTAGTCGATGATGAGTCGGCCGGCGTCTGCGATTGCTTTGGCTTGTACCTGCTGTGTGGCTTGTGTGGTGTACACGGTCGGGTTGGCCATCAGCGTGTTTCTTTCGCCATCTGTAACAGTTGTTCCCGTGTTGCGTGGTCGAGCCTGTATGCGAGTGCATCCCATGTGGTTTCGTGCCATCGTTCGGGGTCGCGTCCCATGTCGTCAACACTGTGAGGGTCGAACACGTCAGGGTTAGGCATTAGCGTTGATTCCGTTGATCCTCAGTAATGTCGGGGTCGTGGATGCATCGGTGCGTGTCTTCGTGCCCTCGCGGGAGTACGCACCGATCGCACTCGCCATGAAAGTCGAACCCGCATCGGGTGTCGGTCGCCATCAGTCTTTCCTCACGGGTTGATGTAGCACGAGCAGATAAACGGTGTCGGGTTCGTCATCCCACACAACTTCTTGCACGGTGAAGTCGCATTGGCAGGCACCGTCGAACACATGGTCTGCAATGTCGTCTACCGGCCACATGTGCATCTCATCCACGGGGTGCCTTCACAATCCGTAGCAGGGCGGTGATCATCGCTTGGGAGTCTTCGTTGGCTGCGTGGTAGTGGACTTCCAACACGGTTCGCAGGTAGTCGCGTTCGTCCTGCCACCCTCTAGCCAGCCTGCCCACTTCCTCGAGCAACTGGTCTTCGCGTTTCTGCCAATCAGCCACGGTCGAACCTGTCCGCAACAGTCGCAATAGCTAACGGTCCGAAACAGATAACACCCATCACCGTGAACGGCAACAGGCATGCAGAAACAGTGACCGTCACAAGGGCGGTCAGTTTCCACATGGGGTGCCTCCCGAACTAGGTGGACTTCTTTACACGCGAGTCGAACTCGGGGTGGTCGATCATGAACTGCGCCAACGCGAGACAGTGGAAGGCGGCGGCGATGACGTGAGGCAGTTGCATCTCTTCGTCAAGATCCTGTCCGCCCCAGAACTGGTTGAGGTGGCGTTGTGCTGCCGCGTATGACAGTTTCCATTCGTAGCCGAGCATCCAGTTGTTGTCGGCGTACTTCTCAGCACCCCGCCCGTACAGTGTTGCGAGCAGTCGCAGGGGTTCGACGGGGATCAGGTCGTAGCGTTCTTCCTTCGACCCTTTCTGTCCGCCCGTGGATGAGGTCTTGCGTACCTCGGTCATACGAGAACCCCGAACACTTGAGCTGACCAGTTGGCCCATCCGGTGATGCGTTGCTTGTCTGCCACGTTCCGGTTGTACGGCTGATCGAAGAGGATGTGTTCCCACTCGGGGGTGTACGCACCGTGAATCTCTGGCTTGTCGTCAATGAGGAAGTCGCCACGTACTCGCGTCTTGTCTGAGGTGATGACTGCCTTGGATGCCCAGCCTGTGCCGATGTGCGTTTCGAGCCAGTCGAGTTTGTCCTTCACGCATGTTTCGTTTGGTAGCCAAGGGGATGTGCAGATGGTCACAATGTGCCCGTCTTCAACCATCCCGTGTAGGGCTTCCGCAGCACCTTCGATCGGTTCGAGGTCGCGGTAGAAGTTCGGGTGCTTCATCACCATGTCAACAACGTCACGGTCGTAGTCGTCCAGTCCGGCTTTCAGGTCGAACGTGGTTTGTTCGTGGTGACGCATGACCCGTGATTCGGGCCAGTAGGTGTTTACAACGTGATCCCAGTGTTTGCCCCAGTCGGCAATCACACCATCCATGTCAACCAGGATGTGGCGAGACTCCATTACATGCTCCTTCGGGTGGAGAGGATGGGACTAGGTGTGCGCGTACGGGCACAAAACGGAAAGTGCGCGAACGGTCACACGATGCGAAGATCCGCGAACTCACCGTCAGCGGTGGTCATCACGAACGCGCCACGCTTACCGACATCGCCAGTCTTGTGACGCCACCAGGTGGACTCAGACTCGAACGTGGGCACGCACATGGCTACACGGTCACGCTGGGTTGTCATACCCGCCGTGTGCTCATGCCCATGCAGCAGAAACTGTGCTGCTCCTGGTGCCTGCCAGTTGAACGATTGACCGGCCCACCAGTTCATTGCTTTGCCGCGTGACCATTGGTGACCGTGCGCCATCGTGAACGTTGACGTGCCGATCTGCCGGGTAATGTACGACTCATCCTTGTTGGGGACGAACATGCGAACGTGACCGTACGCGGCAGGGTTGAGCTCGAGCGCATCCGACAGTGCGATGGCGGATTCGGTTGCGTGCCCATCATCGGCACGGGTGTTGATCTGCCGTTGCACATCATCATGGTTGCCGTTCACCGTGTCATCCTCAACGGACTCGACCAGTGGGGCGAACGCATCGATCGCATACAGTTTCAGGCGACGGAACAGGCGGTACTGTTCGGTGACCGTCAGCTCGGTGCGCCACATGTTCCGGCCACCCTGCGACTGGTTACCCTCACCACAGTCACCCAACCATGCAAGGTGCACAATGCCGATTGAACGGGTTTTGCGGAGACGCTTGAACTCGGCAACGGAAGCATCAACGGACGCAATCAGACGGTCAACAATCCCGTCCGTCCCGTCCCCGTCCATCTTCCCCAACTGGAGGTCGCCGGCCAAAAAGTGGAACACACCAGTACCCGTGTTCTGTGCGGTCGGTGCTTTCCGTTTGCCGATAAGTTTGATCAGCTCGTCAACGTTGCGGTTGACACTGACAGGCTCCACAGCGAACCGGTAAAACCATGTGCCGGTGGTGGTTGCCTGTTCGCCCTGTTCGGTGCGTGTCCACCCGTGGGTGTTGTGGCGCATCTCGACCAGACGCACACGGTAACCGTCAGCAACCGTGCCACCGTTGTCGGTGACGAACTGGGTCCAGTCCGCTTCGGCCTCAAGCTGCTGCCCGACCGTTGCGGTAATCGTCCGCGTCTCATGGTCGTGGGGGGCATGCTCCTGACGGAAGTCACCCTTAGACGGCTTCGGCTCCACAGTGTGGATCTGAGCCGCCAACTGCTCAGCTAGAGAAGCCATGCGCTCTGCGCCAAGCCGTCAACGTTTCCTTCGACACCTTCGCACCAGCCGCTTTCACCACGTCATGGAATGCACGGTGCGAGATCCTGTCAGATGGTGCCGCCATAACTAAGGCTTCACGGTCATCCTTTGGTAACGCTTCAACCCACTTCACGAACGGTGGTGTTGGTTCCTGCTGTGCTGCCTCGAGTGCGGCTTTCAAAGACACGGGTGTGACCTCCGTAGAGTGTCGGACGGGTTGCCGGCGGCAGGGATGCCGGGGGTTATGTTCGCCCGACACCCTGCCGCCGTCTATGACGCGCCGAACCGATGCGGCGTATGCGCGTGTTTATGACCAGGATCAAGTCCCGGCTTTCACGACCTGTCGCCAACCCGAATGGCTACAGGCATCCCTCGGAGCTAACCGAAGTAGAACCACTGTCACCCGCCGTTATCCAAGGTGGTGCCCGTCCCCAATGGGGTGAGCCCTCAAGTGATGCGTAGTGCGGTGCAGTGGATTGTGGACTGTGCCGGTTCTGCCCCGGCGTCCTGACTAGGCTCCGTCATGCGGTCTTGCCAGTCGAACACTATTTACAGCCCGTTAAATGACTGAAGCCCCAGTGGGTAAGACCGGGGCTTCAATCGAAAAAATGACGCGATTATGACGCGTGTTGTCATTATCTCTCATTTAGGGAATCAGCGCAACCCCACAAATCGGCGTGTCGTCACAGCGCAATTCCCATCTCACGAAGGGCATCCTCATCCATGTTCGCCCCGAGCACGCGGCCCAGGATGATGAGTTGCCCCTCACCCGTCCACTGTTCACCACACGACTGACATTTCGCTTCTGGGCGGATGCCCTTCCAGTAGTAAGCAATCAGCGCCGTGGTGCGCTCATCGTCCGCGTTCGTGTGAACCGTGGCCTCACAGTTCGGGCACGAACCGATCAGCTCCTTCACCACGGGGGGATCAAACAGTTCCCAAATCTGGGTACGCCACCGCGGGAACTGACCCGTGATGTGCCCATACCGCGACTCCGGGATCTGATGTGACGCCACCAGCGCGTTCAAAGTGCCGAACAGTTTCAACAAAGCCACCCGCAAATCCTCCGGGCACCGCTCCTTCGACGTTTCCCGCCACCACGCACGCACCGTCCCATCAATGTGCTCGTACAGGCTGAACGCTTTCAGATTGATCAACGACCGTTCCGCGTCAGGAGAGCGGCCAGCACCCGTCCCACCCAGCGATGACCCCTTCGCCTCACTGAGCATGTCCAGCATTGGCGGGTAGGTGATCGGGTGGTATTTGCCCGTCCCTGATTCCTGGGGGGTGAGCACATCGGTCCACGGCTTGGTGAGAATATCGACTGCGGTTCTTGCTTGGTCGTTCATGGTGTGCGCCTTCCTTCGGGGTTGGGGATGCTGTGCTGTGCGAGTTGGTTGAGTGCTGCCGCTGTGAGCCGCCCAACAGTGCCGATGCGCTCGAACGCACCATGCATTCTCTGGAACGGGGCGGCGCTACGCCTGCGCGCGCCCCTGACTTTCATGCGGGGGAAGTAGCGCGGGTTACGTGGTCGGGTGCTCATGGGGTGCGCCTTCCATCGGGCATAGGGGTAGAGGGTTCCGGGTTGCCCGGTACAAGAGAGACGGCACGGTACGGGTTATCACCGGGCGCAATCCATCCGTTTCGCTCGTCACGGATCGCCCCGCATTCAACAGCAGCCCACTTCGCGCCTTCATCCCATGCCGCAGCTTTCACGGCTTGCAGAGCGTCAGTAGCCATCCTTTTCGCGGTGTCGAGCGTCCAGTCATGTTCCCTTGTTTGCTGGTGTGCCCATTCGTCGCAAATGCTGGCAATGGTTACCTCACTCATCGGTGGTTCCTTCCAGTTGTGCGCGGATAGCGAGGTCGATCTGAGCCGAACGCTTGTCTTTCGCGTAGGCATCACCGCGATACGTCTGCGGCTTCACGCCGTTCGTTCCGGTAGCTGTGGCGCGGGCTATCGCCGCGTCCTTCTCGATCTGCGCCTTGCGTTCGTCCTCACGTACCGCCGCCTCCACAGCGCGAACCAGTCGGCGCTCACGCATCCCGAACACAAAGCCGTGTTCGACGCACAGCGCCTTCACGCGCTCGTCACTCAGCATGGTCACCACCTCCATTTCATGCCGCGAAACGCTTTATCGAACGCTCGGCGGGTGGGCGACAGGAAAATGTAGACCGGCCACATAGACGGCGTTCGCCCAGCCTTCAAGCCCCAGCGGATTCGATTAGCCCAAAATCTGTTCACTGGTCACCACCACCCAGAGCAGCCAAGAGTGCGGCACGAGCATCCGCACGACACTGTTCGTGCATGGAGTGAACCCCGTCATCCCATTCGCCGTTGTCTCCGAGTGCCGCCCAGAGCGCTCGCGCCGCCTTCTCCACCATGTCGTCGGTGACCTCGACCTGTACCGGCTGAGAGCGAGAGAGCACTTCCTCAAAAGAGGTCAGCACCTTCTCGATGGCCTTGACAGCGATAGAGCACTCCCCGTTCGTCATGCGGTTTCGAGCCAACGGGTTCCCGATGAAGTCGTTCCACCGCCGCGCTTCCGCAATCAGCGCTTCCCGGTCGGTGTCGGATGGTGCAGCCTCGGGGGTAATGAAGTTCCCGTCCGAATCACACACCCGGTTCAATGCCTCCTGGACGGCGGCATAGAAGTCGTCGTCACAGGCGGGCCGCATGTCCATCGTGCGGTCGTAAGCATCGCGGATTGCGGTCAGTGCCTCCCGCTCGGATGGTGCAGCCTCGGGCTTACGGGAAGCCAACCAAGCGGCACCTTCCATGAAGCCCACCTTGAACGGCAAGGCTCCGGTGATCGCTTCGGCTGACATCTCGTCCGAGATGATGCGTTCGGCTTCGGCGCGTGCTTCGTCTGCGATGCTCACGGGGTCACCTCCCGGTTGCCGCACACGCACTGCATGACATCCCGGTACGGGTAGAACTCGCAGCGGTGCTCGGGCTCCACTTCTCCTGTTGCCGGGACAGCGGAGAGTGCGGATTCGAGGGCCGAACGCATCCGCTCCACCTTGCCCACCGACCAATCCGTAATATCCTCGGTCGCCGCGTGAGGGCTGTATGCGTTCAACGCCCGCAAAACCATTTCGTCCGTGACCGTTGCCGGGACAGCGAGAGCGGCGAGAACAGCGTCAGCCAATTCAGCCATGACCCGTTCCACCTCCGCGTCGTTTCGGGCTACCGCCGCCGGAACGATCGTCTTCTCTCGGATGAGTTCAACCACCCGCTCGCGTTCTGTTGTTGCGTTCATCGTTCTGTCTCCTTCGGGTTGTGACATGCACACCGGCAATCCGCCGGCGACGTAAACGCTTGGTTGCAGCGACCGCAATGACGCGACGCCCCAGGTTCGACCGGGTGCCCTGACCCGTTCCACACGTTCCGGATACCCCCGGACGGTTGCAAGCGGCTCAAAACGGCACGCTCGATTCATCGACGGGGATTGCGGCGGTCTGCCAGTCGCCCGTAGACGGCTCAGCAATCCACGGGTCAGGCTCCGGGGCGTTCTGCGACTCCGGGGCGCTGGAATCGTCGCCTGACGCCAACCGTGGCGAGTTCAACGACAGCTCCACACTGTGCCGAACCTGCTGATCCTTGTCCGTCCACTCGTTGACCTTCGCCGCCAGGAACCCGGACAGGCTTACGATGTCGCCCTCAGCCACACCCAGACCATCGCTCCACACCGTCCAGCGCTGGGTGTACGTCTTCCCGTCCTTGCCGGTCGACTCTTCGATAACGCGGAACCCTTTCGAGAACGTCGCGTACACCTTCACGTCTTTCAGATTCACAATTGCCATTTGGTTAGCTCGCTTTCTTTGTTTGGTGTTTGTGTTCACGGAATGGGATCTCTTCAACCCGTTGCCGCCATATCGCATCAACCGTTTCCTGCGGGGACAGAATGAACCGGCGTTGCGGGTCGATGGTGCGAATCTGGTCCAGGAGTTCCGCCGTCTCCTGGTCGTACTCGTCGCGGCGAATCTGCCCGTAGTCGCGTTCGAACTTCTCCCACGACATCTGCGCCCAAAACGGGTTCAGGCCATCCAGGAAGTCATCGAACGCACGCTCCGAACTGAGCATCACGACACCGCCTCTTCCTTGCACCGGTCACAGTCACGCGCTGGACGGTTCGGATGCTTCGGGCAGTCAGGATCAGTGACAATCCCCGGCGTTGTCGGCTTGTTCTTCGCTGCCTTGACCGCAATCTCGTGTGCGATGCGTGCTCTACCGCAGGCGCGGCAGGGATCGTCTGTGCCGTTGGGGTGTTTTGTGCAGAAGGGGGAGAGGTCGCTGGGCGACTCCCCTCCTTTACTGTCCTTTCCTTTCCCCTCCCCTCCCCTCCTAGACCGAGTTCCGGTGAGTTCATCCAAACTCGCGTGAGTTTCGGTGAGTTCTGTTGCGGTTAGTTGAGCGCAGGCGGGGCATCGTGAGTTCCAGCGAGTGTCCAACTTTTGGTGATCCACGAACCGGCGCACGTACAGAAACGTGCGGTCATCGGGGGTGACGATTCGCACCAACCGGCCAGCATCTACCAGCTCCGCGACGAGTGCGGCAGGGTCGATGTCGTCGGCTGGCATGATTCGCAGCTTCAACCCCATTGGGTCGTCTGGGAGGTGCCCTTGGTCGCAGAGGGTGAAGTTCCAGGTGCCGATGTAGAACAGGCGTGCGGGGATTGACAGGCCGACCATTGCCCCGTCTGTCCAGAACTCCGGCTTGATCGTTCTTATGCGGGCCATTACGCTGCCCTCTCAATATCGATGCCCAGCGACTCGACGCAGACGCCGACAAGATCGCGGGACGCTGGCGGGGTGACCGCGTTACCGGCCGCTTTCACGAGGTCGCGGTTCGAGATGGGCTTGTTGCGGTTCGGTGGTTGCCACTTGTAGTTGGCTGGGAATGCCATACCTGCGGCGACCTCGTGAGGTTGGAACATGCGGAATAGCACTTCAGGGACCATCTCTTCTGCGGCTTTGATGTCGGCCGGCGAGACCTTCGGGCGTCCGGTCGGTGTGCCCGTCTGTATGAGCGACTGGTGCCCCGCCGTGGTGAGTGTCCGCAGTTCCTCGGTGACTGGTGTTGTCATCTCTGCCCCGCCGCTGTTGTTGCGGTGGATGAGTGCATACCGGTCGACGGTTGTCAGCGTGCCGAGAGCATCCGTGATCGGGCGTGCCTCGGTGGTGTTGCCGTAGTAGGACTGCACCAACGCGTGATGATTGCCGCCCGCCGTGAACGTTCCCGCAGGTTCGGTCACAGGTCGGGCTGTGCTGGTGCCGTACATCTCAGCGATGAACGGTTGCACTAGGGCTGTCTCAGCTCGTGTCGTCATCGTGCGGAACGGCACATCGATTGGGCGTGCATCCTTCCCGTCTCGACCCTCCACTGGGACGGCGAGCGCTTTCGACTCCCGGGTGTGTAGCGTCCTGAGCGGGTCGCTGACCGGCCATGCCCGGTAGTAGGCGTTCGGGTCGCCGTGGTTCAAATGGTTGGGGTCGGCGGCGTCGTACTGGTTCCCGGATGCTTCAATGTGGATCGGCCCCCAGTAGCGGGCGATGCCAGCGGCGATGCGTGCACGGGTCTTTGGCTTGAGCCTGTCACCGACACGCTCCCCAGGGATGGACCAATCGATAGCCTCGGCCGCTGGCAGCCATCCCGGCTCCACCACGGTCCCGCAGCGGGGGCAGCAGTACAGGTATGCCTGCTTGTAGCGGCCAACGGTGCGGTTCGGCTTGAATGACTGCACCGACTCGCCAACGACGTTGCACCGCCCGCAGTACGCACGCGGTCGGAGGACACGGTCGAGGTCGGGAGCCTTCGCCCCTACAGGCCAGGCAACAATGTAGATCCGGTCGCGCGACTGTGGGGCGGGTGCGCCGAGCAGTTGGGCGTGCATGCTGTTCAGCGACACCACCCGGAACTCGTAGCCGAGCGACCGCAGCTCCTGCCGCCAGATCGTCCACGCCGTCCGGTACTGCGCCTGGGTGGCGATGTCCACGACGTTCTCCACGATGACCAGCCGGTAACGGTGGTGCTCGATGAACCGCAGCACATCGAACATGAGCAGTCTCGAGCGGGTCTTCGCGTCATCGGAGAGAGGGTCTTCGAACAGCCCCTCATCGATCGCGGGCATCTTCGACCCGTTCGCCTGCGACCATTTCGTGCACTCTGGGGACGCCCACAGCATGTCCGTCTTCGGGAAGTAGCTCGGCTCTTCCATGTGCAGGTCGACGGCAGCATGGTCGGTGTTCGGGTGGTTGAGGGCGTGGATGTCGAGGACGAGTTGGAAGTGGTTGGCGGCGATCTCCACATGCACGCCGGGTACCTGCATGGCACCGGTCGATGAACCGCCAGCGCCCGCGAATAGGTCGGTAATGGTGATCATGCTGCTGCCCTCCTGAGTGCTCTACGTTGCATGGGTGTGGTGCCGCCGTAGATTCCGTCGCGTTGGTTGGTGTCGAGCGCGTACTGCAAGCACTGTTCAGCGACCGGGCATTGGGCGCAAATCTTTCTGGCGTCCATGACGGAGCCCCCTTTTTCGGGGAACCACAGGTCACCGCCGACCTGGGCGCAGAGTGCGTCGTCGCGCCATTTGTCGTTCATGTTGCCCATATCTTTCGTTCGTCGTGGTTGAGTACGGTCACGCAGTCGCGGCATAGTGGTCCGCGGCCGGGTTTGGTGATCCGGTGGATGCCGCAGCGTGTGCATGGTGACGTTGCTGGGGTGGTCATTCCGTCCCCCCTGTAGGGACAGCGGCGGATTCTTCGACGCGTTCCCAGAGGGTGCCTGTGCCGCCCTTGACGCCCCGTTTCAGGGTTGTCAGTGCGGACTGTGCTGCGAGCTCGACCCAGTGCGGCGCTATCGGGTTGCGGAGGCTGGTCACGAATGGGGCGGTCACAGGTCACCACCGCCCTCGAGCAACCGTGCGAACGTCTCGAGAGTCATGCTTACGAACTGGTCAGCAGGGTTCATCGACCCGCGTTTCTTGTGCACGACGACACCGATTACCGCGTCATCGTTGCCCCGCTCAATTTCCGCCTCGGCAATCCATGCGGGCAGGTTGTCGCGCGACGTGTTCTTGCATTCGATGACCACACGACCGCCACGGATCGTTTTGACACCGGTGATGTCGCCGCGGTCCTTCGACCCGTTCTTCGTGCGCCGTTCTATGCGGTCGTCAGCGAGACGGAACGCCAGGAACTCGGCGGTGATCTTCTCCATCCACGACCCGGCAGCTTTCGCAGAACGCAGGTTGCGGCGTGGCTTCTTCTGCGGGATGTTGAAGGGTCCGGTCTGCACTTGTTCGGGCATCGGTTCGGGAACAGCGCGGGCGGTCATTCTGTTGCCGCCTTCACCCGTTGGTATTCGGTGCGGATCGTGGTGAGCGTCTGTTCACTGGCACCCCCGGCTTTCGCTGCTGCACCCAGTGCGGCGAGTGCGTCGATGTCGTCGCCGGCTAACTCGAGCTCGGCCAGCCAGTCGCGGGTTGGTGCAGCATCAGGGAGTGGCTGGACGGTGTGTGCCTTGCGTGACCCGCGCTTGTCGCTCAGGGCAATTCGCATCGGCTTGTCGATGTGACTGAGATGCGAAATGCGAATCCCGCCGACCTCGTTGGGGCCAAACCTGATCGAGTCATCACGGAACAGGGTCACCCGCCGGCCAACCCAGTCCTCTGCAACATCGCCCCACGCGGCGATCAGGATGCGAAGGACCGTGAGCGGTGGACGCCACACACGTTCGTTGCCCTCAAGCACGATGTCGTACTTCTGTTCAGCGGCACCCTCTTTGACTCGTGCGATGGTGAACGTTCGGGCGATGCCTCCGACAAAATCGTCGGCATTCCATTGGTCCGAGCGGGGTTCTGCGGTGATCTTCATAGTTGCAACTCGATTTCTTGGTAGTCGCCCATCCATGCGGGCGGTGATGACAGTTCGATGTCGTCGGAGTAGCCGGGCCATTCGCCGGTTTCGATGCCGTGCCGGTAACGTGTCCGCGCTTCTGCTGCGCCCGTGTCGCCCATCTGCTGAAAGATGATGTCGAGTTCGTTGACGCCGACAAGGTAGGGGGGTTCTTTCTCCACGACGATGAACAGGAACCGCTCAAGGGCGACACCGGCTGCGGCTAGTGCTTGCCAGTACCAGGCTTGCTGTACGTGGTAGCTGAGGTCGGCTGCTTCGCGTCCGAAGCTGTTGGCGTCAGCGTTTTTGCGTGTCGTCTTCAGGTCGATGCCGATGCCACCCGTGAGCGCATCCAGTCGCGCCCTGGTCGGCACGCCGTCAATCTCGGTGAACACGGATAGTTCACGATCGCCGGGAGCCTCGAGCAGCCCTTTAGCGATGGGGTGAGCGAGTACCGCTTCGGCCATCGCGTCAACCTTTGCGATGTCGGCAGGGGAGACGGGCACAAGTCCTGCCGCCCGCTGATCCTCAGCCCACTGGATCGTTGCGGCCTTCGTTGACACGTTCCCGGAAGGCGTCAAATGCTCCACCGGGTAGCCGACCAGACCTGACCCGACACCCAACACTTTCGCGTGTGCCGCGTGACCGATGTCGTAGTCACGTTTCCCTGGTTGCGGGTTGTCCTGCCGGTATTTGAACTTGGCCGGCGAGTCGAGCAGCAGTCGCGCCCCCGTCGATGACAGTTCAGTCCGTGCGTGGTATTCGGCTTCGGGAAGATCCTTGACGATGCCGTTCACTGTCCGACCTCCCGCGCTGCGTCTGCTCGGTCTTCGAGGTCGTCCAGATAGTCGGGCGATTTTGGGTTGTCTCTTTCGTACGGGTCAGGGAAAGTCACGAGGTCACCCCGAAATCCGTGGCGATGTTTTCGAGTACGAGATGGCGGATCGTCATGGTGTCGCTGTTGCCGGTGATGGCGCGGTTGCGAACTTCCGCGAGTACCTTCTTTGCCGTGTCAGCTACCGGTTCCAGGCGGGTCAGTGGGCCATTGTCCGCCATCTCTTCGACGCGACGTTGACTGTTGCCGTACCACCATTGCTCCACAGGTGAGAGCGTGTAGACGCAATCCCAACCGTCGCGCAAGTAGTGGCCCGGTTCGGTGGGTAGTGCCGGTGCCGCCTTCTCGATGACGGTGACAGTCCATCCGTATAGTCCAAGCGCATCAACAAAGGTCGTGCGGTGGCGAGGGTTGTCGTCGGTTTGCGGTGCGGGCCAGTTCTCTACGACCAGCCACAGGTCGGCCTGCGGGGGCAGTGGGTCGCCGTGCGAATCGGTCGCGGGAACCAGTCGCCCCCGAATAACGGTGTCCCCTTTGGTGGCTTCGATGAGGTCGCCCTCGTTGAATGTGTCAGTCATGGTGTTGCTCCTTCCAGAGCGAATATGAGTGAGTGGATGAGCCCGAATCCGCCGATGATGACGACAGCCCCGAATGCTTGTTCAACCCAGTAGCGGGGTGATGACCACCAGTTGCGGTCGGTCATGTTGTCCGGGTTGAGTGCGCGGCGAGTCATGCGTCTGCCCCGTCGTCGTACGGCGTCGGGTTGGCGTGGCATTGCGAGCAGAGGTCGCCGTGTAGCGGCGCGATGAACCAGCCGCGCCCGCGCATCTCTTCGATTGTTGGGAGCTTCGATTGGTGCCACGCGAGGTCGCCGCTGGAACGCCCGCAACGGTCGCAGAGCCATGTCCAGACAGGCTCACGGGTAAATGATCGGGTCATGCTGCCGTTCCCGTCCCGTACTTGACGGTGATCCGGTCGGACTTCAACCAGGTCATCGGCTCCGAACCGATATCGAGAGTGATGCGCGTTTCGGAGTCTGCGAGTACCGGCCCTGACCAGTGCTCCACTTCCGCGCCGAACTCGTCTGCCCCTTGTGCCGGCCAGATCGCAACCTCAGCCCAACCTTCAGGCAGGACACGGAACAAACCCGGTTGACCTGTGGTGCGGTGAGGGGTCGGCTTCAACGCTTGGTCGAGCAGGGTGAACAGGTTGTCGATGTTGCGGAAGTTGCGGATCATGCAACCCACCGCCCGACCATGAACCCGACCGTGAACACAACCACCGCCGGGACACCAATCGCGGCAATCCAGAACAGGACACGGAACGCCTCGAACATGGAGTGATCCGGTACTGGGAGTACCCGCTCACCGATGATTGGTGTCGGCACAGCACGCACCGGAGTGAGAATGTTGTCCGTCACCACCGGCACAATTCCCACACCATCCCGAAGATCCGCGATTGACACGTCCCACTCGGACGGGTGCTGATCGAACACAGGCTTACGGGCAACCTTCACCCGACGATCGGCAGGCCACGGATCAACCGGCGCCCCATCAATCGCGTCAGCGTGAGGGTCAAAGCCAGGGTTCGGGAAACGGCTCACGATGTCACCCGCTTCCGGATGATCGTCAACCCAGCACCCAACAGCAGAGCACCCAACCCGCCAAGCGCCACCAGCGGGGACACGTCAGACGGACCCGTGTGCGCGAGTGTCGGAACGTCAGTCAATGGGAGCGCCGGGGGGAACTCTTCTTCCGGCTCGCTCGGGATCGCTTCATCCGCGGGAACACACGTCGGCCCGTCCTCATGCGCAGGACCAGCCTCCATACCCTCCGGGAGCGACACTTGGATGCCGTCAACGTTCAGGCACACATCAACAGGTTCCGGCTCTTCGACACATTCGGGGGCAGCGATGAACCGCCACGAGATTACGGTGCTGTAGTCCTCACCCTCCGTCAGCATCCCGTCAGCGATCAGACCGGCAACCGCATCTGTCGGGTACACGTCGGCCTGAATGAATCTCCCGCACGGCGCATCAGCCATACCGTTCACCAGATGCGTTTGCGGCCAAATCGCGGGCGTGTTCCCGGTCGGCAGTTCTGTGACTGTTGCGGGGAGCAACCAGAACACCTCAGTGGTATCCGTGGTCGCGTTCGCGGGGATCGCCGTACCGAGCGCGAGGCCAGCACCAATGACCAGAGTCGCGGCCGTAGCCGTCACCCGGTTCACAGCGCAGCCCAAACGATCGCACGACGGTTGTGGGAGGTCAGCCGGTAGATACCGGACTCTTCCACCAGACCACGCTCAACCAACGCTGCGCGAGCCGTCCGCAGTCGTTGCGGGGTGAACCCTGACTGACCGAGCAACTGCACCAGCTCGTGGTCAGCAGACGGACCGAACGACTTGAGCGCCGACAGCACCAAACCGATGGACTTCTCCGTGTCGTTGTGATCAGCCGCCTCATGCGAGGTTGTCGGGTCAGTGCATCTTGCTCTCGCCGTGTCCTCACCAAACGTCGAATGAACCGGTGGCCGTGTATCATTCAGAACTGACATAGGTTTCGTTTCCTTTACTGTCGTGATTCGCCCCGTTACCGCGGGGCGTTTCTGCTTTTCAGGTGAAGAGGTTGGGACGCGGAGGTTCGGGCCATCCACGTCCCGGCCAGTGGGGGGACTGGCAGCTATTGGGGTTTGCGCCGGCGAGGTTCCGGCTTATCCACCGGAGCTGTTTCCGCCCACTCCTTCAGATCGGAGTGCAGAATCATCGGCTTAGAGTTCCGATACCTGGGGGTCAGATCGCCTTTAGCGATGGCCTGTTTGATTTCCCACGTCGACTCATGGCCGATCGCGGCAGCCGCCCCCTTGAGGGAGTAGGCGATAGGTGTGCCGTTCATGCGGATGCCCCCGCATCCTCGGCGGCTTGCGCGGATTCAGCACGGGCAAGCAACTCATCCAGGGTGATGCCTAGGAAACGACAAACGGACCCGAGCTCTTCCACGTAGAAAGGCTTCAGGCCCGCAAGTCGTCTCCTGAGTGTGTCGACGGAAATGCCGGTGGCTTCTGCCAGACTGACGTACGTCTTAGATTGACGTGCCAGTTCAGCTCGAACCTCCGCAGCGATGCTGGTTCTTCTGAGTGGGTTGCTTTCCATATAGAAAGAATGGCACGAACCCGGAAAGAGTGCAAGCACATTAGAAAGATTCGCGGCAAAACTTCACGAATCGTTCTATATGTGCTGTACTTGTGTTATGTCTCGTGGAAGCAAAGGCGAGCCCACAAAGCTCACAGAAGAAATCGCGAAGACCATTCGCGGTGAATTGGCGCGCCAGCAAATGACGAAAACCGAACTCGCTAAGACGGTCGGTATTTCGCTCCCCCAGATCAGTAAGCTGACTGCCGGGTTGAAGCGGTTCGACATTGAAGATTTGGACGCCATCTGTGAAGCGTTGGGTTTGAATCTCCGTGAGGTTGTGGCGGATGCTGAGGCTGCGTCGGAGTCCCGGCACCTGGTCTAGAACGTCGGCAGTGTTTCGGCCCACGCTTGAATGTCGGTGTGGAGGATGATCGGTTCGTCGTCTACTCTTCGGGCGGTGAGGTGGCCGGCTCTTATTGCTGCGATGATGACCCGCTCGCTGACTGATGCCGCTTCTGCGGCCCCGGCGATGCTGTAGGCGACTCTGCCCATTACTCCCCCTGATTTGGTGAACCGATATACGGGCACCGTAGCGGATCGGACAGACATTCGAACATGGTTGTCTACCCCTTGCGTCGGGGGCGACCCATAGGGGACAAGGGATCGCGCGAACGGGTGCCCCCCGTATTGGGGCTGAGAGTGAAGGCTCTACTCTGTCAACGGCATGAGCGCTGAGATGGCGGTCATCGCTTTGTTCAGTTGCGCCCGGTCGACGTTCTGGTAGCCGCGTGTGACCACGTAGGAGTTGTGGCCCATGATCTCCATGATGACTTTCTCCGGGACGCCGGCCGCAAGTAGGAGGGATGCGGTGGTGTGGCGTGCGTCGTGCAGGCGCGCATCGGGCACGCCGGCCCTGGCAAGGATCCCGTGCCATGCAACAGAGTCGTTGCGGGGGTCGATGGGTGAACCGTCGAGGGGTAGCACTGTGCCCTGTTTGTCGCGTTTGGGGTCAGCGGTCCATAGGAGCCCGTGCGGGTTCGGTTCCGTGGCGGCTGCGTCGATGCGTTGCTCGAGGATGGTCCTGAGCGGGTCCACGAGTGGGATGATCCGCCACCCTGCATTCGACTTCGGGCGGGTCAGGTACAGTCCCCCGGTGAGGTGTCGGTGTTCCCAGTCGGCGGGTGATGTGAGTTTCCGGTTGGGGCAGTCGGTGCCACGTTTCCGGCCGCACGGTGTCAGGCATCCGTGTTCCCATGAGAGGCGTTGCAACTGCCAGGACAGATCCAGAACATCGGTTACGCGGTCGAGTTCGAGGCCGAGCAGTTCCCCACGTCGGGCGCCGGTCAACAGTGCTGCCGCCCACCGTGACGCGAGCCTGTCTGGAAGAACACCCTGCCGTGGGTCACCTGCGACTGTCCTGAGCACTTTGATCCCATCGGCGGGACTCAACACGGTCAGGTTGGTTCGGGCGAGCCTGGGGGCGTCTGTGAGGGTCGCAACGTTCCTGGTTACCCGGTCTTCGCGCATGGCGTCTTTCAACGCTTTGGAGAGGATGCGGTGGGCTTTGAGTGCGGTGGATGAACTGAGTCCTTTGGAGAGAATCAGATCCTCAACACGGCGCACATGATCGGGGGTGAGCTTGTCGAGTCGGACTTTGCCGATCGCGGGGACGATGTAGTTGAACACGTACCCTTTGGTGGTCGCCGCGGTGGATGGGCGCACTTTCTTGAGCACGATCTTCTCGTACCAGTGAGCCATCCAGGTGGCGACAGTCTGGGAGTCCGTGGCAAGGTCGCCGTGCTTCTCGAGGTCGGCTTTCACTTTCCGTAGCTTCGCTTTGGCTTGCGCCTCAGTTTGTGCGACGACGACTTTGCGACGTCGCCGGTTGTCAGGTGAGGGCAGCTCGATCGACGCAACCCATAATCCATCTGCGGCGCGTTGATACACGCTGCCCTCACCCTTACCGCGTTTGTTAGGCGGCATCCTGTCTCCCTGATTCTCTTCTGCCGTGCTGACACCATCCGCTGATGATGCCGTTGTATCCGTGTGCCCTGGTTCTTCTAAGAGCAGTGCTGAGTGACTGCATGTACTTGGCCTCGCTTTCCATAGTCGGGTGGTTCTTTCTATGGACGATAGCACGACGTTAGCCATTCCGATAGCCATTGCCACAACTTTGTGCGCGGTTGTGTGGGGTAGTGAATCCTGTAAACGTATGGAATTACAGCGATCTAGGGGGTATTTCTATATAGAACCTCGCTCTTGTAAAGCGGGGGTCGTCGGTTCGAATCCGACAGGGGGCTCAAATAAACACAGGGAACAAGCCGCCTAGACAGCGCCCAACGTCAGCCATTCAGTTAGCCATTGATAACGAAACGGGCACGATACGAGGTCGCCGGCGTAGACTCCCGCGCATGGACGACGACACCCAGGACTTTAGGGCGTTTATCCCGCTTTACCCGAAACGCCTAAAGTGCCCCAAACGACGAAAACCCCCAGCCGGTTAGGGCTGAGGGATTCGTGGGGTGGTCGTGTCAGCCTTTTCGCTTCCCCTGCTTCTCGGCAACGATTTCTTTGGCGATGCGCCGAGCCTCGAACCATGACAGTCCGACGCAAGCCATTCCCAGAGTTGTGTAGTGTGCGGCTTCACGCCGCGTGTCCGTCTTACTCATTCCGTTTCACCTTTCCCGTATGCCCTTATGAATTCGCGGATCTTCTCCGACAAGTTCTCGTTACGTTCGTCAGCCATCTGTTGTGCGGCTTCCCAGTACCGGTCGTACTCACGGAAGACACGGTTCTTCATCCGCTCGTAAGGGCTCACTGGGGCGTGTCCGATTCGCTGGGCTCGGGGTGCACTACCTCGTAGGGGATAGCCTCGCCCGACCGCAACCGAGCGGCGAACTCGGGCGTAACCCATACCCCCGGCTCAATCTCGACGGTGAGGTTCGTCGCCCCGACCTTGGCTTCATCATTCGTCATACCCAATTATCGCACATGCATAGGCTTTTGCATAGGCATGCGCGTTGTTGCCGTACGCCGTCATCCACGTTTGACGCCGCACGCAAACAAAAGTGGCACCACTTCTGGCACCACTTCTCTTTCGTCCCCGAAACCCTTGTGTGCGCGTATCAGTGAAACCTGATATTCGGGTATCAACCCTTACAGGGCATTCGCGGCACAACACAAAAAAGACCCCCCGCGGCCGCAACCAACATGCAGGGAATGCATATTGGTTACGACCACGGGGGTCTGTGAGCTTGATTCGGTCAGATCAGGTGTGTGCGCTTATCACTCGCAGCCTTCACAGATGGTCAACGCTGCCGGATCTTCGGGGACGTAGTAGTCGCCGTCAGGGTCGCCGCTCACTTGGGGACGTTGGGGGAAGTTACACCGAGCTGGAAGATGCCGAACAGCCCAGCAATGATCACAGCGGCAGGCCCGGTGATAGTGCTGTACTCGAGCTCGGCAATGGCACTGTCAACAAGTGTTGCGATCGCGAGGGCTACGGATGCGACGGCAAGAGTGTTGCCGACAACCTTGCGAACCAGGGGATTCGACACAACCACGTTGGGGGTGTCGTGGGGAGTGTAGCTCATGGGTGTTTCTCCTTATTGTGTGAGGGTGCCGAGCTGAGACAGCACAGCGAGTACAGCGATCAACGAACCGGTGCCGGTGACAATCGCAGCAATACCGGCGACGACAGAGAACCAGGGCGCACGCGGTGTCTCCTTCGTCTCAAGGATCGTCAACCGTGTGTCCAAAGTGGAAAGCCGTGACCCGTGATTCTCTAACCGGGTTTCGTACTCTTCCTGTTTCTGTTTGGTGATGGTCATGTGCGAGGGAAGATCCTTCGCCACTTCCGCCACTTGACGCTCCACGGACACAACCCGGTCGTAGATTGCGGTGAGTGTGATCTTGATGGCGGGTTCGTTGTCTTCGGCCATGTGGTTGCCCCTCTCCGGGCTAGAGGGGTTACTGGGCGTCGGTCTCGGCGGCGCACATCCGGGCAGACTCCGCCAAGAGGGCATCGACGATCGGCTGCGGGTCGACGCCCGCAGCCTCCGCAATGCGCTTGAGGCGGCGAGCTTCACGGCGGTGGACACCCTGGATGACCAGGGTCGCTTCGGCGGATGTCACCTTCGCAAACTTGGTATTACCGGGGGTTGCACGGGTGAGTGCGACGGCCTCTTCCTTGGTGATGGTTTCCACGTCGTTGACGCCGGCAACGTAGTGGGCTTTGTTAGTCTTGAATCTGATCATGGTGTCCTCGTTCTCTGGTTCCGTGATGGTCTCGGGGTCGCCGCCGGCTGTGGCGGTGAACTTGCCTGTCGGGTTGATCTGCACACCGAATAGCCGCAGCTCGAAGTGGAGGTGTGCACCCGCTGATGTGCCCGTGTTACCCTTCACCCCGATCTTCTGACCGGCGTGCACCTTCTCCCCTTTGCGGACACCAATCTTCGACTGGTGTGCGTACCAGGTTGAGTAACCTTTGCCGTGGTCGATGCGGGTCAGGTTCCCCCAACCGCCGTAGAACCCGGTGAATGTGACCGTCCCCGCAGCGGCCGCGTAAATGTTCCAGTCCTGCACACGGTCGGCGCGCATCCAACTGAAGTCGATCCCACGGTGGAAAGACGAACCGAACCCGGAACGCCAACCCCAGCCGGATGAGATGGTGCCCTTCGATGGGCGGACCAGGCTGATACTCATATCGTCGCCACCCAGGTGACAACAGTGTTCGTTGTGGTCGTGCGGCGGACCGTCGCGCGGAACCCGTTCACCGTCACCATGGAGATACCGTGCGAGGCGACCGGGCTCGACAGTGACGCGACCACGTTCGGGACCGAAGCGAACGGGCGGTCGAACACAATGTCAACCGGGACATCCGTGTTCGCGGTCGGGATGGTCACCGTCACCGAGTCGGATACCCGACGACGCGACCAGCTCCCGTTCAACCACGTGTATTCCGCATCGTCGTCCACCACATACAGGGTGCGGCCCAGCCAGTTCCCGGTTGCGGGCAGATCATCGAACGTAGGCACCGGGTCAGTAAGCCGTTGCAGCCACTGAGCCAACACGAGCATGTCAGCCGGGACGTCAGGAAGTACGGATGCATTCGGGTATGGGACAGCAGCATCACCGATGGTGGGCATGGGTTCTCCTTAACGACGAAAGCCCCGCACGATGCGGGGCATACAAGGGTTTGGGCTAGGTGGTGGGGAGGATGATCGGTGTTGACGGTGGCGCCCACAATGCGACAGCATCACCAACCGAATAGGTGGGTCCGGCGAGCTTCACCCCGGCCATGGACACATCATTGATAGTCACTGTCAACGGGGTCACCGCAGTGACAGTGCAAGGGACGATCACCACAGGGCGACCACCCAACGCATCAAGGACTGCCTTCGACAGATCAAACATCGGTCACCTGCGATCGTGTGTTCAGGCTCATCCCGCCCGACGACAAGTCGAGCGTGTACGAGTCAATGAAATGCTGAAACGCTTGCGCCGGCTCCAACCGCAATGCAGGGGTGATGACCCGGATCGGATCACCAGCCTCGAGCGCCGGATTCGACAGGGACTCCAACGCCAACGTTTCGGTGGTGCCCAACACGCGGGCGAGAAGTTTCCGCCCAGCAGAACGGGCAGCGGCGGCGGTGCGTGCAGTCGGTGACGCCCACACGTACGGGACGACACCGATCTTGCTGGGGTGCCGAGGGTGCGTGAGGTCGGTGACCTGCACCACCTGCTGCTTCCACTTCTGTGAACCGTCCGTCGCGGACGGGCGCACCACCACCGTGTTGTACAGACGGTCCATCGGACGCTCACGAGTCACCCCCGGTTTCAGGGTGCCGCCGGAACCGGGCGTGATCGTCCACGCCGGGGCGGAGGACAACGTCAACTGGTCACGGATGAGGAACACCCCGTCAGGGCGGAAGAACGCCTCCGTGCCGCCGTCCTTGGTGAGGTCGTTGATCGCGTCGGTGCGGGATTTGTCCCACACTGGGGACTGCACTGTGCCGGTGTCAGTCGCAGTGTTCAACACCGTAACGCCCGGTTTCGCGGCTTTCACAATGTTGGTGATCACCGTCGTCCGTAGAAGACCGGCGGCGGGTGCGTACGGTTTGAGGAAGTCGGTGCGGGTCAACCATGTGTTCATGTCGCCGCACCGCACGGCAATGCTGCCGTCACCGAGCTCCTGCGCGGCACCGGTCAGCTCCCCATGGAACACCGGCACAAGTTCGGAGTCGGAACCGAACTTGATGCCGTGGTCAATGTGCAGCACCCCGCCCGGGGTGTTCAACAGTTCGTAATCCGCGCGGGTGCCGAACATGTTCAGTCGAGCGGTGCGGCGAGTGCGCGCCTGCGCATCGTTAGTGACCGTGCCGGCTTTCAGGCTCAGTTGCACTACGTCGCCACCTGGTGGGGTGAACGTCACTTCCGTTGCCACCCGGTGCGGTTTCGCGAGCGCTGCCAAGAACCGGTCGGAAACATCCCACATCGGTTAGCTCCTTGTGTTCGTGGCGAGGTCCGCGTAGGAGGCGAACGTGGATAGCACATCGGAGTAGGTGGCGAACTCTGCGGCGACTGCGGCGTATGACCATCCGGAGATTTCGACGGTGACGATGGGCGATTCGGTTGCCGTCAAGGGGAGGGTCACGTTTCGGTAGGACAGTCCCGGCATTTGGGCCAGGCGTTCAATGACAAGGTCGCCAACAGAGTAGAACCCATCGTTGAACTCCTGCCCCCATGCCGGGGGGAAGCGGAAAAGAATGGGCGTTTGGTCTGACAGCAGTCCGCGCATTGCATCGAGTTCGTCTGCCGTAGCTAAGGTGAAGGACACGTTTAGCTCGTCGGACAGGCGGGGGCCGTTGTTTACCGCGACCGGGTATTCGTTGCCGAGCACATGGTGCAGGGTCGTGGTCGAAGCGGCGTGAATCGCGCCTAACTCCTTGATTCCGGCGCGGTCCTTGTCGTCCTCGAGGATGGGGAACGACAGTGCGGGTTTCGCGGGGTGGATCAGCCACCCGTTGTCCGGGGTGATGGTGACCGGTGCAGACGTTTCCGCGATCGTGTAGTCAGGGCCGGCAGCAGACACGGTGATGGCACCCACCGCAACACGCTCACCGCCGTCGTCGCCGCCCGACAAGGTTATGGAGGTCAACAGTGCGTACGGTGCGGTGATGGACAGCACCCCACCGGCACCTTCGAAAAGGATCGACGTGCCGAACTGGGACAACGTGAACGGTTGGGAGGGGTCAATGGTTGTCCAGAGAGTGCCAAGCCCGGGGAAGTACACCTTCAGCTTTGCTCCCGCGCCAACGTCTTCCGAAGAGAGGATAAGCTGAGCGCCTATGTTCAGGGTCAACCCGCCGCCGACCGGTGTTGTGCTCAGGCTCTCAATTCGGATCGACTGCCAATCGACAGCAGCGGGGCGGACAGCCGTCACAATCTGGAACGGGTCCGCAGGCGGCTGATACGTCAACACCCCGGCCGCGACAGTCCCACCCGCCGTCACACCAGACCAACCAGTCGGCCACCCAGACCAATCCTCCGCAAACACCACCACAGACTCATCCGGATCCGAATAAGTGGCCTCCCACGAATACGTCAGATTCTCCCCATACGGCATCTCCACATCAGAAACAGACCGCGCATCAAACCCCGGCAACGGTTGCGTCCGCAACAAAGTGCGCCCAGACGAATCATTCCGCCACACACGCACCGCCGACATCACAGTGCCCACCGGAGACGCCACCTCCACAAGAATCGAAGGAGGAGCCGACCCAGCATCCGGAGTAGCAGTGATCGTCATGCCCGACCCCCCTCTAATTCAAGTGCAACCGAAGACAGCTCAGTGCGAAAAATTAACCGGGCCTGCTGCCCAGCGACTTCACGTATCCAACCGATCAGGCCAATGCCGTCCGCATAGATCGGACGGTCACCGCCACCAAGGGCCTCACGAATCTTCTCCAGCTGCGGACCACCCAATGGGACCACCGCTTCGTCATACCGACCCTCACCGACGTTCACGATTGACCCGCCCCGACTGGAACCAATCAACGCACCATCCGCCAGGCGTGGGATCTGCGGGATCGAAACCTCAAGACCGAACGCCCCACCAACAGTCCCGATCATCCCGTTGATACCACGGATGGCACCGTTGATCAGCCCGATAATCCCGTTGATGGCGTTCTTCACAGTGCGGACAGCGCTCTCGAACGCACCCACGATGAACCCCTTGATAGCGGCGAACGCAACACGGAAAGCCGTCTGCACCAACTCGACCGCGGACACGATCTGCCGCCACCTGTCGGAGAAGAAGTTCCCCATCTCAGTCCAGATGCGCTGCCACAAACCAGAGATAGCCAACACCACAGTGGTGATCACAGACGACACCCTGTTGATGTACGCAGCAACCGAACCTGCAATCGCCGACCAAATGTCGTTGATGAAGTTCCCGAACTCAGTCCAAATCGACTCCCACCAACCCAACAGGCCGATGATCGCCTCACGCAACCACAGCCCAAACCCTGTCCAAATGGACTTCACGAACGCGACCGCCACATCCCAGTTCTGAACCAACCAAATAATCGCCCCAATGAGCACCCCAATAGCAGCGATAATCAAAAAGACCGGATTCACCGCCAACGCCGCATTCCACGCCCACGTCGCAGCAGTAATCGCAAGAATCGCGCCCGTCGCAATACCGATCCCGACAGCGAACGGTTCAATCCACGACCAGTTATCCTTCACCCAGGTGAACGCATCCCGAAGCGACTTTCCCGCATCCTTAGCCGCCTCCTCCAACGGGGCCATCGCCTCCATCAGACCGCCAAGACCACCCTTCATGTCGGGCAGGAATACCCCCAAAAAGTTGGCGCCAACCCGACCGAACGACGCCATCACGTTGTCCATCGCCCCGGAGAATGTCTCCCCCGACTTCAGGGCGGCGCCACCCATGCCGGACTCCATAGCCGACTGGAACGTGGCGAAATCGATCTCACCCTTCGACGCCATCTTCGACGCCTCTTCAGCAGTGACACCCATCTGGTCGGCAAGCAACGCCAACGCCGGAACACCAGCGTCGTGCAGCTGGTTGATGACATCCATCTGAACCTTGTTGGATGCAGCCACCTTGTTGAAGATGGCCCCCATCGAGCCCATATCGGTGCCAGCAATAGTGGACGCGTCAGCGACGGCCTTCAGTGTGCGCTCGAGATCCTTGCCCGGCTTGATGCCGGCCGCGACGGCACCCGCGGCGGTGGTCGCAGCCTCGCCCATCCCGAACGCGGTACCCTTCACCGAGGCCAACGCATTGGTCATAATCGTTTTGACCGTCTTCGCTGAATGCCCCAGCCCGGTCAGTTTCGACTCAGCCTTGTCCAACGAATCAAGGCGCTGGAAACCCTTCACCAGAGCGGTGCCCAAGCCGAGTGCAATCGCACCACCGGCGATCTTCGCACCGGCCTTGCCGATCTTGTTCATGCCGTCCATCAGGCGGGAACCCATCGACTCGCCGGACTTCCCGACCGCAGCCTGAACGGCAGAGCCACCCAACGCCTTGGTGATGTCGTTCTTGACGCCAGGCATTTTCGCGTACAAAGCGATGTACGCATCCGCAATTTCGGTCGCCACAAGCACCCCCAACGGGTCGGCCTGCTAGATTGCAGGGATGACAGAGACGATTTCCGCTCAAGGGCGAAACGGGCAGGTCTACTTCGACGGAAAAGCCGTCACAATCAGGCGCGAAGGATTCAACGCCAGGGCCACGCACGGGCGCGGGGACAAGGTGATCCCGTTGCGACACGTCGCCGCCATCCAGTTGAAGCCAGTTAGCTTCTTCACCGCGGGCTACATTCAGTTCACGGTGCCCGGCGAGATGTCAAACAACAAGCGCAAGGGTGGCCGCACCTACGATGCGGTGAAAGACGAGAACGCGGTTGTGTTCCTGAAGAGTCAGGAACCCGCCTTCTCGGCCCTCCGCCACGCAATTCAGACGGCGCTACTCGACCTGTGACCTACGCGCCTGCCGGCGTCTCCACGCCTCAGCGCGCGCATCGTTCTTCGCCAACTCAACATCCACTTCACCCGCATACTTCGGCGGGTCAGACGGCTTCGGCTGGTTCGCGCCCTTAGAGCCGTCCTTCGTCTGCACCCAATACAAGACACGCAGACGAAACTCGAGCTGATTGAGCATGTGCATTTCCTGCGACCACGCAGCCGGCCCACCAACCGACCGCCACAACGCGCACCCGGGCGGCAACCACGCAACCATGTCCGCGAGCTCAGACAGCCTGTACCCGTTACCGAACAACGGCATCCGGTACTCGGCAGTGAATGATGCCAGCAGAGCGCCCCGATGGTTGTGGAGCGCGTCTGCCAGCAGCATCAATTTGGGTTGAGTGCCTCCATCACGGAGCGGATGAATGTTGACCCGGCTTCGATGGTGACCCGGCCAGACGTTTTGTCGCGCAGCCCGTCCATGACAGTGCGGTAGTCATCACCGACCAGTCGGCGCAGCAGCGCGGGGAGGCGTGAAGCGTTGTGGTCGACGTCGACAGCCCGCAGGTCATCGAGAAGTTCGAAGTCGTCCAGGGACTCATCAAGCACAGTGACGGTAATGCCACGGATGGTAGTCCGCTGCCCGTCAACGGTGCGCTTCTTGTCACCCTCCTCGAGGATGACTTGAACCTTTTCGACCTTCGGCTTCTCAACCTTCGGCAGGTGGTCCTGTGGTTTCTTGGGTGCAGCCATGGTGATTACTCCTTTATGGGTTAGTGACAGCTCAGGAGAGTGGGTGGGCGGGGCGAGCCGTCACCAAACGATTCCCCGCCCACCCGGTCGGTTACGGCAGGTGGACTGTTGCGTCCGCGCCTGTTCCGCCAGTCAGGTTTGACCCGTCCGCCGTCAACGTCACCGCAGCCGGGAAGGTGATCACGATCGGTGCAGTACCTGTGGCGGTGATGCCACTGATGCCGGTCACCCCGGACAGGGCGTTCAGCGCGGATGCAACAGCAGATGCCGTTGCCCCGTGCGCGATCGCCGCAGTCGTCGCACCGTTCACTGTGAGCGTGTAGGTGCCACCGGTCGGAACGCCGGAGATGGTGAGGTTCCACACAGCCCCGAGAAGGGAAGCGGCCGTCGACTCGTACGAGTCGTAGTCGCCGATGATCTCCCCGAGGAACGGGAACCCGGCGATGTCCGAGTTCACGAACACACGGTCACCATCCGGGACGATCTCGAACCGTTCGATGACATGCCGTTCCTTCACGGTCAGGTCATCCGCATCGAATACGTCGATCACAGCGACACGGGCAGAAACTTTCTGCCCAGCACCACGGGTCGACTTCCGAACACCGCCCGAGACGGTGACGCTCTTCTCGTCGTAGCGGAGACTCTTCGTCTGCGGCTTCGACTCGAGCGCATGGAACCCGATGGTCGTACCAGGCGTTTCAATGCGGGTACGCACCACACGGGCACCCTGGTGCCCGCGGATCTCCGACTTGGAACCGGTGAACGTCTCGGTGATGCCGTCACTGTGCAGCCACCCCACGTCCTCGAATGCGGGGTTGAGGGGGCCATCAATGGTTGTAGGAACGGGTGTTCCGAGGGGCGCCAGATAGATACTGTCGCTGTCCGATCCGAAGATCCGCGCGTTGGCACTGTTGACGGTCATATCGTTTCCTTTCAGAGAGCCGGACATGACCGGCATAGAGAAACCCCCACCGAACTGGTGGGGGTCGAATAGGGGGTTAGCGGGCGGCTCTCGCCTGCAACTGCACGGAGAACGTGTACCGGTCAACACCAGTCGCCGGGTCAGGGTCGAAATACAGGCCGGTGACCTCTTCCACCCCACGCACCAACGGCATCACCGTGTAGTCGTTGAACAAAAGCTGGCGGCATGCGTTGGCTAGTTCGGAGGCTTGCCCATCGTCGGGAGCCCATGCCTGAACGGTGATGATGGGACGGTCGAGGACACGGTTCAACGCGGCACCACCAGTGCGCCACACCCGCACAAACTTGGTCGGGCGGGTCGCAGGTACCTTCGACACCACTGGGACGCTCACACGGGCACGCAGGAACGTGCCTACTGTGGCCTCACTGTCAGGGAATTTCATCGCATTGCATCCAATGCGCGAATCAGAATCTTCTCTTTCGCCTCACGAGTGCGACCTTCAAGGTCAACGGTCTGCACGAACGCTCGCCCCGTGTACGTGTGCGGCTTCGTCACCGCCGCAAAACCAGGACCAGCAGCACGAGCAGCACGAGCAGCACGAGCCGAAATGTTCGACTGCACCGCATTCGACTTCAGCAGTTCCCGCACTCCACGCATCTTCAACTTCACCGTCACGTCAGCCATCAGCCGGTCACCGCCTTCAGATTGATTGACAGACCGTTCATGGTCGAGTCGTAAGGATTCCGGAAATCGGACGGTTCACCGTCAACCTCGAACGTGCTCCCGCGGACGGTGATCTTGTCGCGGGTGCCCACCACCGCAGCAGAGGGCAAGTAGATCGTCGGGGTCGACTCGACCCGGTGCGCGTGCCCATCAATCTCTACCTCCGACGAAGATGACGGGTTGAACGCATAAATGCCCAGATCGACTGGGGAGTTCCATTTGTCGATCAGGTTCCCGCGATCGTTCGTTTCGGTACCCGCATAAGTTGCGTGCAGTACCGACTCGCTGATTCGGCGCATAGTCACAACCAGGGGTAAGCGGGGACGTAGTTCGGGGAGAACGGCGACGTCGACGGGATCATGTCGATACTGAACGCGCCCTCGCTGGCCCCCTGTAGCTTCGCCAACTCATCGTCGGTCAGGCTTAGCCCGCCAGGGAGGTCGCCGCCGTACGTCTTCGACGCCGTGTACGGGCCGGTGGTCACGTTCGTCTGACGGATACCTTCCGGGTTGCGGAACACGCGGGTGACCATAGCCACCGTGACATCTTTCGCTGTCTCCAACAGGTCGGTGCGCGCCGGAGTTTCCGAAGCCTCGGCCGCGATCCGCACAAGAATGTCTTTCACCCGGTATCGGATCTCACGTTCGGCTTTGTCAATCCACGACTGGATCTTCGTGTCGTCGGTGGGGGCACCCTCACCGATCCACGCACCGGTCACATCCGTGGGGTCAGTCCATGAAGCCATGATGTCTCCTTCGCGTAGATAGGTCAGGGAGGGAGGGACGACACCGAAGCGCCGCCCCTCCGTACCGTGACTAGGAAATGGTGGTGCTGGTCAGCTTGCGGAAACGGGCCACGTCGCGAGCGACGAACCCAATCTCCACCTCAACCAGAACCGCGAACATGTTCTGCTGCCACAGGTTGATCACGTTCGGGATGACAACCGCATCCTCACCCGCACCGAACGTGACAGTGCCATCCACGACCGAAGCCTGGTTGGAGATGTCGACCTTGATGCCCTCGACCGTTCCGTAGTAGGTCGAAGCCCAGTCGCCGGCGAAACCGATAGTCGGTGTCGCGTTGACGGCCTGCGTGTAGTGCACACGCTCACCAAGAAGCGAACCAACCGCAGACCCGGCCTGAATGTCCGAGAACAGCAGCGGGCGACCGGTCGAGTCAACCTGACCCAACAGCAGCCCCTTAGCCTGGCTAGAAAGCGCCCAGCCGTCGAGGTTGCCACCAGCCGCAGCGATGTCGGCATACGCCTTCACCAGACCGGAGTACGTGTTCTTCTTCACGTCCGTCGCGTGCGGGCCGATCGGAACAGCAGTAGCCGAACCGAGCGTGTCGAACCCTGAACCGGGAGCCGTCGTACCGAACACGGTTGCGTCGAACTTCTTCGCAATCGCACCCGGCAGACGCCGACGCAGTTCCTCGTACACGCCCGGCAGGTCGCGACGGAACTCGTTAGAGAACGTCTCGATAACAGCCAGCTTGTACGGGGTGAGGGTCTTCTTCCCGAGAGTCGCACGCGAAACCGGCTTCGCGGCCGTCTCAGCCACCCAGTCAGCAGCAGCATCACCAGTGATGATGGGGATGGTCAGACCGGAACCTGGGACGCGGATCGGAGTGGCAAGCTGCATAACAGCCGATGCCTCCTGCGTATCAGCCCAGATTTCCTGCGAAACCTCCCGAGGGAGCAGATCAGCGGCGTTCGTAGTGCCGCGAGAAATGTCAACCATTAGTTGTCCTTTGTTTAGAGTTTGTCTTCAGCGAATGCCGCGAATGCGTCAGCCGTTGAAGTGGGATGTTTTGTAGGCGACTTGCCCTCGTTCGGGATCACCAGCCGTTGATTGGCCGGCTCGCCCTTGAATGCGATAAGCGCATCCGCCGACGCCTCGAGCTCGTCCTGCGTGCTGCCAGTGAGCAGCTCCGCGGGGATGCCTTTGGCTGCGGCCACTTCGGCGCGTGTCTTCGCAACAGTGAGTTCCGCAAGCTCCGCTTTCGCGGCAGCCAGCGCCTCAGCCTGCTTTTCCGTTTCCGACTTGTCCCGGTCCTCGAACTCTTTGATCCGAGCCTCAGCAGCAGCAGCACGCTTTTCAGCAGCAGCCTTCGCTTCACGCTCAGACTTCAGAGCAGCAAGACCGGGGGCGCCAAGCGGCTCGTCAGGCTTCGCGCCTTCGGGCTCCACGATCGGCTCAACAGGGTCGGTGATAATCGGTTCAGACATGCGTCCTCCATGTGAAAGCGGCAGTCGCGCCGCACGAACCCCGAACATCGCGTCCGGGGAAAACTGTGAAACCGCGTTACGCGGCTATGGGTTGCAGGGAACGTTCCTCACGCCCAGTGCGCGGGTTCGTCCACGACCCGATGGTGTAAAACGTGGGCTTGGCAACACACCGGCAGAAGTCGTGGAACTTCGAGTTGAGCGCCTGGTTACCGCTCGCCCTCACCCCGCCACCAACCCCACCCGACAGGCGATTACCTGCGACATCGAAACCGGTACGGTCAGACCCACCACCGACGGCAAGTCCCGCGGCGTCTTTCGACCGGTACACAGCCCCACGACCGGCGAGCATGGTGCAGAAGTCGCACGCGCCCGGACGGGCCACACGCGCCCACGACGTAGACGCAACATCCTTACGGGCGTTCCCGTCAATCGTGTTCCGCCCAGCACCAGCAACCATCCGTTGGATGCCGCCACCGATAAGGGACAGCGGCGTGGAATCGGACTGCCCGACCAGTGGGCGAATGCCCCAACGAACCAACGCATTAACCTGCGCCGGCACAACCTCAGTCACCGCCGCCGCATAGAACGTCCCACCCAAAGCAGCCCGACGCAGATCCTCATACCAAGTCGCCGTCAACTCACCCGCCGCCGTGATGTACGGACCAATCAAGTCCGGGAACGCAGCGATCAACGTCTTGCGGACGGCAACCGGATCGACACCCCGCAGCGCCACCAGAGCGTTGTTCAACTCGTTGATAGCCAGAACACTCAGGTCATCAACGGCGGTCCTGTACGCCGCAACCTGCGCCGGCGTAGCCACGACTTACTTCTCTTCCAGGTTCGCCGCCTGCGACTCAGGCAACCGCAGAGCAACCGGCGTCGCGCCCGTGAACTTCAGCCCAGTAAGGCCAAGCAGCGCAGCAGCCGAAAGCGGCTCCACACCCGCACGGATAGCAACACCGAGAGCATCAAACTTCGCCTTCATCTCGCCAGCCTCTTCGACCGGCGACAGGACACCCTCGCCACGGGCACTAGCGGCCAATGCAACATCCTCAGACACCTCACCAGCAGCACCCCGCAAAGCATCCACCAACGAGCCGACGCCAGCCCGACGCTGGTTTGACTGGAAACGAGTGATCTGCTCGCGCGACAACCCGGCGTACTCCATGCCAACCTCGTCGTTACCGAAGCCCACAATGTTTGACGAAAGCTTCGAGAACGCATCCGCACGCGCAGACGGCGACACAATCGCCGGATCGGTGAACTGCGCGGCCAGAGACCGCAGCTCGTCAGGCACAGTGTCGAGTCCGTCGCGCAGTCGGACGGCCAACTGCATCGCCTTCACCGCACCGCGCCCCCACGTCCTGTTCTGGTCGCGGGTCTTCATGATGAGGTCTTCCTTCGCCGCATAGATCGCATCCGCGCTCGACGGGTTAGACGCATCCGCCCACTTCACATCAAGGTCCTGGTCATCGGCGAACTGGGAAGCAAACATCCGCAACTGATCCACATGCGGCTGGGGTGAAGATCCGGCGAACCGCTCGACCTTGATCTGGTCACCGGGCTCGACATCGATCGCGTTCATGCGACCCATCACCGCAGACCACTTGTCCTCACCAACAAACTTCGTCACATCCGAGCCGAACAACCAATACTTGTCCGCCATATAAAACTCAGCCGAAACCTCAGCACGCAAAATGGTCCGCACTGCACCATCCGTCATCCCCATCGCCGTGCGACTAATACGAGAATGACCAAACGGCCGCGACAGATCAGGGGCGTGAGGAAGACGAGCAACCGGAACCTCACCCAGACGATGCTCCACCGAAGAAACACGCCACCTGGACGAAACCTTCACCATCAGATACACGCGCTCCCACGTATACATGACCATCTCAGTCGGCCCGAATTCATCCGTGTCAATGACCGACAGAAACCCACCCAAAACACGACGCCGCTTATCCCACGTCGCCCCAGACGCATCAGCCGCACGCGGCAACACCAGCACATCCGGTTCGCCCGCCTGCACATCACCAGACGACACCGTAAGGAAAGAACACGCATGAACCGCAGACGAACGCTTCGCCATCTGGAACTCAGAAACGAAATCGTTCTCATCCAAAATCTGAGCCAACGCAAACGGATCATCCGAACCAGACGCAACAAAATCCTCAAACTGCGAACGCCCCGTCAACGCGTTCACACCACGAGAAATCCACTGCAACGGCGTGAACGCGTTCTGCATCTGCGGCGGCACCGCGATACCGAAATCCTTCAACGCCGCCTTACCCTCGTCATACACGGTGCGCAGCATGTTGCGGCGACGTTTCTGCGCCCACGTCGAATACAGGCTCTTGAACAGGTCCTCGTCTGGCCCCGAAAGCCCGACATTTGGAATGGTGGTGTCGATCATAGGAACACCGCCCTTCGCTGTTGATCGCCTCGCGGCTTCCGTCTCGTTGTCTTAGCGGCCCAATAGGCCAAACTCATAGATTCAGTAGGCGTCTCATCACCCTCAGGAACAGTTGCCGCCCACGCCCACGCGCCAGCCGTCCCACGCTGCTTCTTGTCGCACACACCCACCGATGCGTCAAGTTGCGCTTGACCCTCAGCCGCTAGGTGAGTGAACGCCAAGGGCCCCAGCGCATCCGTGCGATCAACATCCGCATTCCGCTTCGCCGCAGCAGCCGAATCACGCACCGCATCCAGCGTCATCGAACACGACTGCATGTACTCCGTCGTCGTTGCGATCTTCACCACAACATCCGGCACCTTGCGATCCTTCAACAACTGCGCCAGGACAGGGGCGCCGGCAGCACCCGACAGGACGATCAGCGCAACATGCCGCCACCGCTCAGCCAACCAATCAGCCAACGCCGACAACCCGGAAGCGATATCACCTTCAGCAGCATCGATCAGCTCCACATGGATACCGTCGTCATGCTTCAACCCACCAGACAGGGCAAGCCGTGTGCCATCGAAGGAGAACGCCACCGCAAACGAACGAATGCCCTCAGACGGGGCAGACTCGATGCCAGTAGCAGACCACTCATGCTCAGCAATGGCACGCGAACCCTCCTGGTCCGAATCCCAAATACCGAGCGCCTCACGCTTCCACGATGCGTCACCAGGCAAGTTTTTGCGCAACCGCAGCATCGACCTAAGCGGAGTCCTGTGCGGGTACGACGGGTTAGCCACCGCCCACTGCTCACGATCATCCGGGTCCGCGTCAGGGTCAGCCGAACACTCGATATACACCGCATCCGACTCAACAACCTCACCCCGACGAACCGCAGCCTCAGTCTCCAAAGCCTCACGCCGGCGAGCCTTGAACGCCTCAGACGGATCAACCGGACGCGGCGGGGTGCCCATGAAGAACAGCAACGCACCAGCCGGAAACCGGGACTGGTTCGTGGCCGCAACCATATCCTCAAGCGCCTTCTCCGTCAGGATCTGCGCCTCATCGAACACCTCAATATCAATCTCATCGAAACCACGACCGAAGCCCTGCTCACGAGCACCGAACATGATCACCGAACCGTTGGTGAAGTGAACCTCCTGCTCACCATTCACCGAACGAACCGACTTCACATACGGGGCAACAGCCTTCCGGCCAACCATGCCCCGCAGGGTGCCAAAGGTCTTAGATGCCGTGCGTGTACGGTGCGCCGACCACAGAACCGTCATATTCGGAAACAACGTGCACAAGGCAACAACGATCCGCAACACCAGGAACGTCTTAGCCACCTGGCGCGGAATGCTCAGCGTGATACCACCCACAGTGGCGGCATACTCGCCGTTCTCACGCTTAGCCAACATCACCTTGCCGGCACCACGCTGCCACTCATCAAACTCATCACCGAACTCCCGGCAACGCTCCTCAACCGGAGCCCAACCAGAAGTCACAATCCCCGAAGGAATCACAACATGACGGGCAACCTCAGATAGCTTCCGAGTCGAACGCTTCGTCAGAGACTGTGGCATTCCTGGAACCCTCCTGCTGATCCCGAGCCTCGAGCGTCTCGATCTCCTTAGCAATCACCGACAGTTGACGGTGCAACGCAGCCTTCGCCGGCCCCTTCTCACCTGGCAGAGAGTCAGCAATATCGCGACGCTGCGCCCGCAGAATCTCCAAATAGTCACCGAGTTCGACGGCCTCAACCAGCGTCAACGGCACCTTTGGCTCAGGAGCCTTCTCGCCAGGCTTCACCGCACGCAAAGGAGACTTCGAAGCCATTGGTGATCACCACCTAGAAACAGAAAAAAATGACGGGGGGATATTGGACCT
>SMFF01000033.1_pt1 | contig 34084 bp, 33 predicted proteins | sample 2456181 | NCBI WGS metagenome assembly SMFF01 (sample SAMN10132611, study PRJNA489261) | soil metagenome | isolation source: day120 antibiotic-loamy sand soil ammended with raw manure from dairy cow... | place: USA | collected 2015-04-01
GTGCCTCCGGGTCGCCGGCCGCCAGGCCGATCGCCTCGACGACCGGCTCGTCGGCGACCGACGCGCCGAACGCATCCGCGACCTCGGCATCCTCGAAGGCGGGCGTCCACCCCTCCCCCGTCGCGAGCGCGCGGAAGGCGGGCGCACGCACGACCGTCTGGGTGTCGGAGCCCGGGTCGACCACGATGAGCGGCGTGCCTTCCGAGGCCGCCGCGAGGGCGATGCGACTCGCCTGGATCGGGATCGGACGCGCGACGGCATCCCAGCTCTGCATGGCCGCGACCGAGGTAAAGGCAGGAAGCACCGCACGACCGTCCGGGGCCGCGACCGTCACGATCGAGAGCTCCTGGGTCTTGTCGACGGTCTGCCCGTACGGCCCCGTGCCGTGGTCGCCCGCGACCGCGAGGAGCGGCACGAGCAGACGTTCGGGGTGCAGCGCCGCGACCACCTGCTGGATGCCGAGTTCACCGGCACGCAGCCGCCGGATCGCCTCGATCACGCTCTCGGGCGCTGAGCCGTCGTCGGCCGCGAGCGGGTTCTCGTGGAACCGGCGCCCCTCGAACGGGATGCCCGCGCTGTCGGCGTGCCGATCCATTCCGGAGTCGCCCGGTCAGTCGCTCGCGACGTCGATGGCCTCGGCGAGCGTGAAGGCGCCCGTGTAGAGGGCCTTGCCGACGATCGCACCCTCGAGCCCCTGCGGCACGAGAGTGCGCAGGGCCGCGATGTCGTCGAGGGAGGCGACACCGCCGGATGCGATGACGGGCTTGGGCGTGCGCGCCATGACCTCGGAGAGCAGTTCGAGGTTCGGGCCCCGCAGGGTTCCGTCCTTGGTGACGTCGGTGACGACGTAGCGCGCACATCCGGCGTCTTCGAGACGGTCGAGCACGGCCCAGAGGTCGCCGCCCTCCTTGGTCCACCCGCGTGCCGCGAGGGTCGTGCCGCGCACGTCGAGCCCGACGGCGATCGCCTCGCCGTACTCGGCGATCACGTGCGCCGCCCACTCGGGGTTCTCGAGCGCGGCCGTGCCGAGATTGATGCGCTTGGCACCCGTCGAGAGTGCCGACTCGAGGCTCGCATCGTCGCGGATGCCACCCGAGAGCTCGATGTTGATCTTGCGCGGCGTGTTCTTGATGACCTTCTTGATGACAGCGTGGTTGCTGCCGCGGCCGAAGGCCGCATCGAGGTCGACGAGGTGGATCCACTCGGCGCCCTGGTCGGCCCACGTCTGCGCGGCGTCGACCGGGTCTCCGAAGCTGGTCTCGGTGCCTGCCTCACCCTGGGTGAGCCGCACGGCCTTCCCGTCGGCGACGTCGACCGCGGGCAACAGGGTCAGGGCGGGCGAAGTATTGAACTCGGTCATCTCCGGGGGCTTTCCGCGGGACGAATGCCCGCACACAAGGTTCAGATACTAGCCCAGCCGCTCCGTGGCGCCGATTCCCTCGGGACGCGCAACGCGATCCGTGACTTTTCCGTGACGTCGGGCGAGCGTTCAGAGCGTCGCGAGCCAGTTGCGGAGCAGGCGGATGCCGGCCTCGCCCGATTTCTCGGGGTGGAACTGGGTGGCAGCGAGCGGGCCGTTCTCGACCGCCGCCACGAAGCGTTCGCCATGCTGCGCCCAGGTGACCCGGGGCTGGGCGAATGCGCCGATGGCATCGAGCGACCAGTCGCGCGCACCATACGAGTGGAGGAAGTAGAAGCGCTCGTCGTGCAGACCCGCGAAGAGCGCCGAATCATCCGGTGCTTCGACGGTGTTCCACCCCATGTGCGGCAGCACGGGGGCGCGCAACTCGTCGACGACACCGGGCCATTGCCCGAGGCCGTCGGTCTCGACGCCTCGCTCCACGCCTCGGTCGAACATGACCTGCATGCCGACGCAGATGCCGAGCACCTTGCGTCCGCCCGCGAGGCGACGCTCGATGAGCTCGGCGCCGCGGGCGCGACCCAGTGCCTCCATGACGGCCGCGAAGGCGCCGACGCCCGGCACGAGCAGCCCGTCCGCCTGCATGACGCGGTCGCGATCGGCGCTGAGCTCCACGCTCGCGCCGGCGCGCTCGAGCGCCTTGACGGCCGAGTGCACGTTGCCCGAGCCGTAGTCGAGCACGACGACGGATGGGCTCGTCATGCTCAGAGTGCGCCCTTCGTGGACGGCACGCCGCTCACCCGATCGTCCCGGGCGACGGCCTGACGGAAGGCGCGCGCGAAGGCCTTGAACTCCGCCTCGGCGATGTGGTGCGGATCGCGGCCCGCGAGCAGCGTGAGGTGCACGGTGAGACCCGCGTTGAAGGTGATGGCTTCGAAGACGTGCCGCACCATCGATCCCGTGAAGTGGCCGCCGATGAGGTGGAACTCGAACCCCGCGGGCTCCCCCGAGTGCACGAGGTACGGGCGCCCCGAGATGTCGACGACCGCCTGCGCCAGCGACTCGTCGAGCGGCACGAGCGCGTCGCCGAAGCGCGCGATGCCGCGCTTGTCGCCGAGTGCCTGCTTGATCGCCGTGCCGAGCACGATGCCGGTGTCCTCGACGGTGTGGTGTACGTCGATCTGGGTGTCACCCTCGGCGCGCACGGTGAGGTCGACGAGCGCGTGCTTGGCGAAGGCGGTGAGCAGGTGGTCGAAGAACGGCACCGTGGTCTGGATGTCGCTCGTGCCGGTGCCGTCGAGGTCGAGCGTCAGCTCGATGCTCGACTCGCTCGTCTGTCGGCTGAGACGCGCGGTGCGGTGGGTGCTCATGGCCCCAGCCTATCGAGCCCCGCCGGGCCCGAGCTCGGCGAGGCTGCGCAGGAAGAACTCGGTCTCAGCCGCCGTGCCCGCGGTCACCCGCAAGGCGTTCGGGATGCCGACGTCGCGGATCAGGATGTCGCGCTCGAGCAGGGCGTTGAAGGTCGCCTGTGGGTCGTCGACCCCGTCGAAGAGCACGAAGTTCGCCTCACTCGCCCACGGGCGATAGCCGAGTTCGGGGAGTTCGGCGATGATCCGGTCGCGCTGGCCGATGATGTCGTCGACCATGGCGAGCATCTCGGGCGTGTGTGCGAGCGCGGCGACCGCCGCCGCCTGCGTGAGAGCCGAGAGGTGGTACGGCAGGCGCACGAGCCTGAGCGCATCCGCGATCACGGGGTCGGCGGCGAGGTAACCCACGCGCACGCCCGCGAAGGCGAACGCCTTGCTCATCGTGCGCGAGACCACCAGCCGTTCACGGCCGGGCAGCAAGGTGAGCGCAGTCGGGCGGTCCTTGGGCATGAACTCCGCGTAGGCCTCGTCGACGAACACGATCCCGTCGGTCGCGTCGTACGCGGCCGCGATGGTCTCGAGGCTCAGGCCCGTTCCCGTGGGGTTGTTGGGCGCGCACAGGAACACGAGATCGGGCGTGTGCCGCTCGATCGCCCGCACCGCGGTCTCGGGGTCGATCTCGAAGTCGGCGTCCCGCTCCGCGGTGACCCAGGTGCTGCCCACCCCCGCGGTGATGATGGGGTGCATCGAGTAGGTGGGCGGAAACCCGAGCACGCGCCGTCCGGGACCGCCGAAGGCCTGCAGGAGCTGCTGGATGATCTCGTTCGAGCCGTTGGCGGCCCACACGTGCTCGCGAGTGAGGCCGTGACCGAGGTAGTCGGCCAACGACTCGCGGAGCGCCGTGAACTCGCGGTCGGGGTAGCGGTTCGCCGTGAGCACGGCGTGCGCGAGCGAGGTGACGATGTCGCGCGCGACGGCCTCGGGGATCGGGTGCGTGTTCTCGTTGACGTTGAGGGCGTAGCGCACGTGCTTCTGCGGCGCCCCGTAGGGGGTCAGCCCCCTCAGGTCGTCACGGATCGGCAGGTCGGAGAGGGAGGCCACCCCGCGATTCTACTGAGCACGGATGCGGCTACCGCGGGCCGCGAGAACACGGGCGGCGCCCCGCGCCGAGCAGCCGAACGGCGCGCGGCTACTCCGAGTACTACTACTCCGAGTACTGCAGCGGGATGGCGAGGCGCTGACCCGGCTGCACCTCGGTCGTGGACAGCTGATTGAGGGCGACCAGGTCCGAGACGACCTGACGCGGATCGGCCTCGGGCGCGATCCATGCCGCGAGCTCCCACAGGGACTCCCCCGCGGCGACCGTGACGTGCTCGAAACTCGCCGTGGATACCGTCGACCCCGCCTCGGCCGGCGGGCTGCCGAGCGTCGAGACGGCGAGGGCGATCGCGAGAGGGGCGGCGAGCAGCACACCCAGCACCGCGCGACCCCGGCGGGTGATGCGCAGCCGCGGCATCGGGCGCACGGCGGCATCCGCAGAACGCGCGGCGAACGTGGTGGGGGTGAAGGCGATGGTGCTCATCTGGATCCTCCTGCTGGTGGACAGCCACCGCATCCGGCCTCGGCCGGGAGGCCGGATGCGAAGCTGTGTTCCGAATGTATCTTCGATCGAACGTATGTTCAAGTCATCTCGCGAGATTCGTCGAAATCCTGCGAATCACAGGGATTCATCTCGCGACACACTCGAACGGATGTTTGCCGGCACCCGCCGAAGCGGATACAGTTTCGATCGACGGGATGCATTCGATCACCAACCACCGACATCGCCTCCCGCACCGGCACCAGGCCGGCGACACCGAGCCCCGCGGGAGATCAGATGAGCGAGATCGAGCAGACCGACGAACGCCCCGCGACGCGCCGTCGCAAGAGCCTCAGCGAGAAGCAGCTCGCGATCCTCGAGGTGATCCAGCGCTCGGTCTCGAGCCGCGGCTACCCGCCGAGCATGCGCGAGATCGGCGACGCCGTGGGCCTCGCCTCCCTGTCGAGCGTGACGCACCAGCTCAACCAGCTCGAGCTCGCCGGGTATCTGCGCCGCGATCCGAACCGGCCGCGCGCGCTCGAGGTGCTCATCGACATCCCCGTGGCCGACGACCCGAACGCGAGCACCCCCGTCGGCGACGCCGCCATGGTGCCGCTCGTGGGACGGATCGCGGCCGGCGTGCCGATCACGGCGGAGCAGCAGGTGGAAGAGATCTTCCCGCTCCCCCGGCAGCTGGTCGGCAAGGGCGAGCTCTTCATGCTCAAGGTCTCGGGCGACTCGATGATCGACGCGGCCATCTGCGACGGCGACTGGGTCGTCGTACGGGCGCAGCACACCGCCGAGAACGGCGAGATCGTCGCCGCGATGCTCGACGGAGAGGCGACCGTCAAGGTGTTCCGTCAGCGCGACGGCCACACGTGGCTGCTGCCGCGCAACACGGCATTCGAGCCGATCCTCGGAGATCAGGCCGAGGTGCTCGGCAAGGTCGTGGCGGTGCTGCGCTCGGTCTGAGCGCGCGCGAGCCATTCCTCGATCACGCGCATGAAGCGCGTGTGATCGTCGCGGAACACCGTGTGCCCCGCGCCCGCGACCGTCTCGACCGTCATGCCGAGCCGACGCAGGGTCGCGGCGGCGACATCCGTGATCAGCAGGCTCTTCTCGGCGAGCACGACGAGGCTCGGTGCCACCAGACGCAGCGGCGGCACGATCGGGCGGCTGTCGGCGAAGCCCAGGATCGTGCGCTTGTCCCAGTCGCGCAGCGTCGCGAGCTCGATCTCGACGTCTTCGGCGCTCCAGCGCGGGTTCCAGCGCACGAGGGCCGAGCGCCGAGGTCGCGGCGCGAGGGCGAAGGCGAGCTTGAACAGCATGCCTCGGATGCCGCGCGGGAATGCGAAGGCCGGGTCGACGTAGATGGCGGCACGCGGGGCGAGTCGGTCGGCAGCCAGCGAGGCGACGAGGCCGCCGAGCGAGTGGCCCATCACGAGATCCGGCGGCCCCGACAGCAGCGGGGTGACCGTCTCGACGACGTCGTCGGCCCAGCCGCGCGGCGTGTACCGGTGGGAGCGGGGCGAGGCGCCATGGCCGGCGAGGTCGACGGCGAGCACGCGGAACCCCTTGGCCTGCAGTTCGGCGCTCACGCGATGCCAGGCCCGGTGATCCGACATGATGCCGTGGATGAGGATCGCGGTGCGGGGTCCCGATCCGGACGCGTGAACTGCCAACTGCACGCCACGAGGCTACGACGGGGGCCTGGGCAGAAACCCCGACATGGCTGACGAACGCCCGCGAGTTCGGGGATAGGCTGCGAATGCCGACAGGCAGCGTGGCCCGTACCTCGTGTCGTGGCGCCCGCCCGCCGGAGCACAACATGAGAGAGGTCACACCATGCGCACCAAGTACGCGATGCCCGCCATCGTGGCCGCGGCAGCCCTGCTGCTCGTCGGCTGCGTCGACAACAGCACGACCGAGCCGGGCGGCGGAGGCGACTCGCCCGCCGTCGGTGTCGACGAGGCGGCGGTCGCGCTGCTTCCCGACGACATCAAGAAGTCGGGCAAGCTCGTGATCGGCATCGACGCCACCTACCCGCCGAACGAGTACAAGGACGACGCCGGAGAGCCGATCGGCTGGGAGGTCGACCTCGGCAACGCCATGGCGGCGAAGCTCGGCCTCACCCCGGAGTATCAGATCTCGGGCTTCGACAAGATCCTGCCGAGCATCACGGGCGGCACCTACGACATCGGGCTCTCCTCCTTCACCGACAACGAGGAGCGCGAGAAGGTCGTCGACTTCGTGAACTACTACGAGGCCGGCATCCAGTGGGCTCAAGCCATCGGCGGCAGCGTCGACCCGGCGAACGCGTGCGGTCTCACCGTCGCGGTTCAGGCGACCACCTACGAGGAGACGGATGAGCTGCCCGCCAAGTCGGATGAGTGCGTGAGCGCCGGCAAGGAGCCGATCAACATCCTCAAGTACGAGAAGCAGGATGAGGCCAGCAACGCCCTCGCCCTCGGGCAGGCCGACGCGATGACGGCGGACTCGCCGATCACGCAGTACGCGGTCTCGAAGCTCAAGGACAAGATCGAGCTCGCCGGCGACGCCTTCGACGTCGCCCCGTACGGCATCGCCGTCGACAAGGGCTCGCCGCTTGCGAAGGCCATCCAGGCCGCGCTGCAGTCGCTCATCGACGACGGCACCTACCTCGACATCCTGACCGAGTGGGGCGTCGACGCCGGCGCCGTCGACTCGATCACGATCAACGCGGCGACCGCCGGCTGACCTCGTGTCGTCGTCCGAACCGAACCGTCCGGCGGCACGGGAGACCGTGCCGCCGGACGGCGCGAGCACCGCCGAGCCGATCCGCGCCATCCGCTTGAAGCATCCGGGGCGGATCATCTTCGCCATCGTGCTGCTGCTGTTGCTCGCGCTGTTCGTCATCGACGCGGCGCAGCGCGAAGCGTACGGGTGGGACAACTTCGCGAAGTACATCTTCGACAGGCGCATCTCGCAGGCGGCCCTCAACACCCTGCTGCTGACCGTCTACTCCATGGTGATCGCGATCGTGCTCGGTGTCGTGCTCTCGGTCATGCGGCTCTCCGACAACCCCGTCGTGAAGGGCGTCGCGTGGCTGTACCTGTGGATCTTCCGCGGCACGCCGGTCTACGTGCAGCTCGCATTCTGGGGCCTCATCGCGACGATCTACTCGAGCATCGACATCGGCATCCCGTTCATGGAGCCCTGGCTCTCCTTCCCGACCAAGAACGTCATCGACGTGTTCTGGCTTGCCGTGATCGGTCTCGCCCTCAACGAGGCGGCCTACATGGCGGAGATCGTGCGCGCCGGCATCCTCTCGGTCGACAAGGGTCAGGAGGAGGCGGCCACGGCGCTCGGCATGGGGTGGCTGCTCACGATGCGCCGCGTCGTGCTGCCTCAGGCGATGCGCATCATCATCCCGCCGACCGGCAACGAGGTGATCTCGATGCTCAAGACGACCTCGCTCGTCGCGGCCGTGCCGTTCAGCTTCGACCTCTACGGGCGCGCGCGCGACATCGCGGTCGAGATCTTCGACCCGGTGCCGCTGCTGCTCGTGGCTTCGGCGTGGTACCTGCTGTTCACCTCGATCCTCATGATCGGGCAGTACTTCCTCGAGCGGCGCTTCTCGCGCGGCGTCGGGCAGGCGCGCGACACCCGCCGGGTGGGCACCGCGACGGATGTCATCCCGACCGTCACCGGCTCGATCACGACCGCCGACAAGGCCGAAGGAGACGGACGATGACCGGCACGCCGACATCCGCGGTGCCGATGGTGCACGCCGACCGCGTCTCGAAGAGCTTCGGCTCGCTCGAGGTGCTCAGGTCGATCTCGCTCACCGTGAATCGCGGCGAGGTGCTGTGCCTCGTAGGTCCCAGCGGCTCGGGCAAGTCCACCTTCCTGCGGTGCATCAACCACCTCGAGCGGGTCGACGCAGGTCGGCTCATGGTCGACGGCGAGCTCATCGGCTATGTCGAGCGCGGCGACCGGCTCTACGAGATGCACCCGCGCGAGGCCGCGCGTCAACGGCGCGACATCGGCATGGTGTTCCAGCGCTTCAACCTCTTCCCGCACATGACGGCGGTCGAGAACATCGCCGAGGCGCCCATCCGGGTCAAGGGGCTCAAGAAGGATGACGCCCATGCACGCGCGCGTGAACTGCTCGCCCGCGTGGGCCTCGCATCCCGCGCCGACGCCTACCCCGCGCACCTCTCAGGCGGTCAGCAGCAGCGCGTCGCGATCGCCCGCGCGCTCGCGATGGAGCCCAAGCTCATGCTGTTCGACGAGCCGACCTCGGCCCTCGACCCGGAGCTGGTCGGCGAGGTGCTGCAGGTCATGAAACAACTCGCCGAATCCGGCATGACGATGATCGTCGTGACGCACGAGATGGGCTTCGCGCGCGAGGTCGCCGACTCCCTCGTCTTCATGGACGGCGGAGTCGTCGTGGAGTCGGGTGATCCGCGCGAGGTGCTCAGCAATCCGCAGCACCAGCGCACGCGCTCGTTCCTGTCGAAGGTGCTGTAGCCGCCTCAGCGGGCCGTCGCCGCCGCGCTCTCGAGCTGGTGGGCGACGGCCTCGCTCGCCTGCACCCGCATCCGGGTGCCGCCCTCCTCGTAGTGCGTCTCGAGCACGCGCCCCCGGTCGTGCGCGAGCGTCACGAGATCGCCGCGGTCGTACGGGATGAGCACGTCGAGCTCGACGTCGGGCAGCGGCAGCCGGCGCCCGATCTCCTCGAGCAGCTCCTCGACACCTTCGCCCGTGCGGGCCGAGACGAACACCGAGTCGGGTTCGAGCCCGCGCAGCAGCAGGCGGCGATCAGCGTCGACCAGGTCGCCCTTGGTGAACACGACGAGCTCGGGCACATCGCGCGCGCCCGCCTCGCCGAGCACGTCGCGCACCGTCGCGATCTGGGATGCCGGGTCGGGGTGCGAGCCGTCGACGACGTGCAGCACGAGATCGGAACTCGCGACCTCCTCGAGCGTCGAGCGGAACGCCTCCACGAGCTGATGCGGCAGGTTGCGCACGAACCCGACCGTGTCGGCGATCGTGAAGAGGCGCCCGTCGGGCGTGCGGCTGCGGCGCACCGTGGGGTCGAGGGTGGCGAACAGCGTGTTCTCGACGAGCACTCCCGCGCGCGTGATGCGGTTCAGCAGGCTCGACTTGCCCGCGTTCGTGTAGCCGGCGATCGCGACGGCCGGCACTTGGAAACGGTCGCGGTTGGCGCGCTTCGCCTCGCGGGCCGGCGCGAAGCCCTTGATCTGCTTGCGCAGCTTCGCCATGCGGGAGTGGATGCGGCGACGGTCGAGTTCGATCTTCGTCTCACCGGGGCCACGGGAACCCATGCCCTGACCGCCCGCCGCCTGACCACCGGCCTGGCGGGACATCGACTCACCCCACCCACGCAGACGCGGCAGCAGGTATTCGAGCTGCGCGAGCTCGACCTGCGCCTTGCCCTCGCGCGACTTGGCGTGCTGGCTGAAGATGTCGAGGATCACGGCGGTGCGATCGATGACCTTGACCTTCACGGCGTCCTCGAGGGCACGCCGCTGGCTCGGCGAGAGCTCCGTATCGGCGACGACGGTGTCGGCACCGAGGGCCGCCACGATGTCGGCGAGCTCTTGCACCTTGCCGCGGCCGAGATAGGTGGCCGGATCCGGATGCGGGCGACGCTGCAGCACACCGTCGAGCACGACGGCGCCAGCCGTCTCGGCGAGGGCGGCGAGCTCACGCAACGAATTCTCGGCATCCTCGAGCGACTCCGACGGCGTGTAGACGCCGATCAGCACGACGTTCTCGAGCCGTACCTGGCGGTATTCGACCTCGGTGACATCCGCCAGTTCGGTCGAGAGCCCGCCCACGCGTCGCAACGCAGCGCGCTCTTCGCGGTCGAACTGCTCGCCGTCGCGGGTGCCGCCGTATGCCGTGGCCTCGTCTTGCAGCGCGGCGGCGCGGCCACCGAACACGCGCACGCCGGCGTGCGCCTCCTCGGTGGCGAGGATGCGCTCGAGCGCGTCGCGCGCGTCGTCGTCGCGCTGCGCTTCGAAACTCTCGGGGGATTCGCTCATGTTCCGGTTAACCCTAGTCACTCGTTTTCGGTAGGTTCTCTGCATGTCGTCCGAGCATTATTTCTCGACGTCGCCCTCGGGCGACCCCGTGCTGCGGACCATCTCGGTACGGCTCGCCGGCCGCACCTTCGAGGTCACGACTGCGAATGGAATCTTCAGTCCCGAACGCGTCGACACCGGCACCCAGGTGCTGCTCGGTCATACCCCGGCACCGCCTCCGGGGGGTCACTTCCTCGATCTGGGTTGCGGGTGGGGGCCCATCGCACTCACCCTCGCTCTCGAGTCACCGCGCGCCACCGTCTGGGCCGTCGATGTCAACGAGCGTTCGCTCGAACTGACCCGCCGCAACGCCGATGCGCTCGGCCTCGACAATGTGAACGTCTGCCGGCCCGAGGATGTTCCCGACGACGTGGAGTTCCGCACGATCTGGTCGAACCCGCCCATCCGGGTCGGCAAGAACGAGCTGCACGCGATGCTCGCGCACTGGCTGCCGCGGCTCGGTGCGGGATCGGACGGATGGCTCGTCGTGGCCCGCAACCTCGGTTCCGATTCGCTGCACCGCTGGCTGCAGGGCGCATTGCCGCGTGATTTCGCGGTGCTCCGCGCGGCCACGAGCAAGGGCTATCGCGTGCTGCGCGTGCGCCACCGCTCCGGCACGGGCACGACGGAGTCGATCGACGTCATCGGCTGACGCTGTTCTCGAGCGTCACGCTGCCGTCGAACACGAGGTCCGCGGGTCCGCTCAGAAACACATGGAGGCCCTCAGCGGTGTCGGCGACCCGCACACCCAGCTCGCCGCCCGGCACCTGCACGCGCCACGCATCCGGTGCCCCCGCCCCCGCCCAGGAACGCGTCGCGAGCGCCGCAGCCGCAGCCCCGGTGCCGCAGGAGAGCGTCTCGCCGCTTCCGCGTTCGTGCACCCGCATGCGGATGCGGCCGAGCTCGCCCGAGATCGCGCCCGGCACGACGAACTCGACGTTCGCCCCGTCCGGCGGGGCGGGCGTCACCTCCGGCGCCTCGCCCAGATCGAGCGCATCCAGCTCGGCATCGTCGGCGAGAGCCACCACCACGTGCGGGTTCCCGACGCCGACCGCGAGACCCGGACGGGCGACATCCAAGCGGCGTGCCGACACCATGGCCTCCCCCGCCACCACGAACGGGCCGAGGTCGACCTCGAACCCGTCGCCCGTGCGGCTGAGCTGACGCACGCCGCCGCGCGTGCCGATCGCGACCGTCTCGCCGACGGCGAGGTCGAGCAGGCCTTCGGCGAGCAGGTAGGCACCGAACACGCGGATGCCGTTGCCGCACATCTCGGCAGGGCTTCCGTCGGCGTTGTGGTAGTCCATGAACCACTCGGCGTTCGCGTCTTCGGCGAGAGCGGCAGCGCCCTCGGGCAGCCTCTCCGAACGCACCGCGCGGATCACGCCGTCGCCGCCGACGCCGAAGCGTCGATCCGCGAGGGCGGCGATCTGCGCATCCGCGAGCGTCACCTCACCGTCGGGGTCGGAGAACAGCACGAAGTCGTTGCCGGTTCCGTGTCCCTTGGTGAAGGCGATGTCGATGCTCACCGCTCGATGTTATCCGGCGGTGTCGCCCCTCGCCTTTGCCCCCTGCCGCGTGGGCGGTCACGACGCCCGCCATACCGCCGAGACGAAGCCCCACAGCCCCGCCCCCCGGAACTCCCCGCCGATGCCGCTGCCGACACAGGTGAACCCCAACTGCGCCTCGCCGGCGAGTTCGATCACACCGAAGCCCGTCGTGCCCGACTTCCGGAAGACGGTGAACGTGGGGCCCGACTGGAGGATGTCGAACTCGACCACCGGCATCGAGGCCACACGGGCGAGTGAGGCGAACGCACCTCCCGAGAGCGTCCCGATGTGGCATTCGATGACGTCTGGGGACGGGCCTGCCGGATATTCGGCCTGGATCGAGGTCCACGAGACGGACACGAGGTACCTCCCCGGCCCGAGGGGTGCGTGCAGAGCCGTGCTGGTGGCTCCACCTCCCGCGCTCACAATCGAGAAGCTGACGGCCGAGATCAGTGCATCGTCGCCGGCCGGTCCCGATGGGCCCGTTGCCCCGCTCACTCCCGGCGCGCCGGCTGCTCCTGGCGAGCCGGTGGCGCCGGTGGCGCCGTCCCGGCCGTCGAGTCCGTCTGCGCCGTCACGCCCTGGCGCACCGGTGGGCCCGGGCGACCCCATGGCGCCGACCGCGCCGGCAGCGCCGTCCGCACCGTCCCGACCGTCGACGCCGTCCCGACCGTCCACGCCGTCCCGTCCGTCCGCGCCCGCGCGTCCGTCGGCGCCCGGGGCGCCTGCGGACGGATGCGAGCCTGCATCCGCGGGGGCGGTGACGGCGACGAGGCCGAGCGACAGCACCACGGCGATGACGACGCCGAGGCCGGCACTCACGAGGGCGGCGGGCCAGGGCGAGGGATGAGAGGACATGGTGGTGCTCCTTGTACGGGTATCTCCACATTGTGCTGGACACAATCGGCCATCACCCTGTCTGATTAAAGTCATGTCATATATCGGCCATCGTGCGACTCGCTCTCCCGCCGCCCCCTCCCTCGCACTGCTTGAGCTCGCCCTGCGCGCGAGGCCGGCGACCGTCGCCGAGCTCGCGGAGATCTCGCGACAGGATCAGACGAGCCTGCGGGCGCAACTCGCCGAGCTCGCCGAGCTCGAGCTCATCTCGCTGACGGGCGACAGCGTGGGCTACCGGCCGCCGGCGCAGACGATCACTGCGCTCGGCACCCGGATGCTCGACGACGCCGTCCAGGAGCTGCACACGCGCGTGGCGGACGCGGGCGCGCTGCTCGCCGCCCTCCCCTCTCTCGTGGCGAGCGCTGCGGTGGGGGCCGCCGACGGCTCCGACCTCGGCGGCGAGCTCTTCCACGGCCCCGCCGCGGCGCACGAGCTGTGGCGCAGCATCGCCGTGCACCAGGCAGCGCCCCGCTCGGCGTGCATGTTCCCGGATGCGGCGCCCCTGTTCGTCGCCGACACCCCGCTGAGCGACACCTGGCGCTCCTCACTCGATCAGACCGACGCACAGGTGCGCGCGATCATCTCGACCCCCGACCTGGCGAACCCCGAGTCACGGCCCCTCATCGAGCTCGCCGGGGCATCCGGCGTCGAGTTCCGTGCGATGCAGTGCCCTCCGAGCTGGTTCTGGCTCACGGACGAGGTCGTGGGCCTGCCGCTGCGCTGGGGCGATCCCTGGCCGACGAGTGCGATCGCCCTGCGCAACGAGGCGGTCGTCTCGCTCATGCACGGGCTGTTCGACACCTGGTGGCGGCAGGCGGTGGCGATCCACACCACGGAACATCCCTGGGATGCGATCGTCGCCCTCATGGCCGACGGCGCGACGCTCGAGACCGCGGCTCACGCCGTCGGGGTCTCCGCACGCACGGGCCGCCGCCGGATCGAGGCCGCGATGGACCACTTCGGCGTGGACGGTGCTGTCGCCCTCGGGGCCGCCTGGCAGCGCGAGCGGTCGCTCAGGACGTGACCGCCGCGAATGCGGCGTCCGCGCGGTCCGGATCGTCAGCTTCCAGCCAGACGGTGTCGCGCGCGCGTCCGAACCACGACACCTGGCGCCGCGCATAGCGACGGGTGAGCGCCTGCGTATCGGCGATCGCGTCCGCCTCATCGAGTTCGCCACCGAGCTGGCGAAGCGCCTGCGCGTAGCCGATCGCACGGCCGGCGGTCGTGCCGAATCCGGCGGGGCGGAGTGCCGCGACCTCGTCGACGAGCCCCGCCTCCCACATCCGCTGGACGCGTTCGTCGAGCCGGCGGACGAGCTTCTCACGGTGAAGACGGAGTCCGATCGTGACGGTCGGACGCCAGGTGCCGGACTCGTCAGGAAGCCCCGCACCGAACGGCTCCCCCGTGAGTTCGATGACCTCGAGTGCGCGCACGATGCGCCGGCCGTTGTGCGGCCCGATCGCTTCGGCGGCGTGCGGATCGCGCTGCACTAGTCGCTCGAACAGCGCCCCCGGCCCGTGGGCGGCGAGCTCGGACTCGAGACGTGAGCGGATGCCGTCGTCCGTTCCTGGAAAACGGAAGTCGTACACGACGCTCGAGACGTACAGTCCGCTGCCGCCGACGAGGATCGGGGTCGCGCCCCGCGAGATCACGTCATCGATCACCCCGCGCGCCGCGGCCTGGTAGCGCGCAACGCTCGCCTCCTGTATCGGATCGAGCACGTCGATGAGGTGATGCGGGATGCCGCGGCGCTCGGCCGGCGTCAGCTTCGCGGTGCCGATGTCCATGCCGCGGTAGAGCTGCATGGCATCCGCGTTGACGATCTCGGCGGGGGTTCCGGCGTCGACCAGCCGCTCGGCGACATCGAGCGACAGCTCGCTCTTGCCGGTGCCGGTGGCGCCGACGATCGCGAGGAGCAGGCTCACGCCGGGCGCAGGCCCGGCAGGCCGAGGTTGACCGTGCGGGCTCCGACGGACGACGGCTCCGGAACCGCGCACGATGCGGCTTCGGCGCGATCCCAGGCGTCTCCCGCGCGGGTGCGCCGGATCGGCAGCACCTCGCCCGCGGGCGAGGCGATCAGGTAATGCGGGGTCGCGCGCGTCACCACGACGCTCACGACGTCGCCCGGGCGGGGTGCGGCACCCTCGGGCACGTCGAAGTGCACGAGGCGGTTGTCTTCGGCCCGGCCCGACATGCGACGGTTCTGTTCGTCGCGACGGCCCTCCCCGGTGGCGACGAGCACCTCGACGGGCGTGCCGACGAGCTTCTGCGCCTCCTCCTCGGAGATGCGCTCCTGCAACGCGGTCAGGCGCTCGTAGCGCTCCTGCACGACGTGCTTGGGCAGCTGGTCGGGCATGGTCGCCGCGGGTGTGCCGGGGCGGATCGAGTACTGGAAGGTGAACGCGGATGCGAAGCGCGCCTGTTCGACCACACGCAGCGTCTGCTCGAAGTCGTCGTCGGTCTCACCCGGGAAGCCGACGATGATGTCGGTCGAGATGGCGGCGTTCGGGATGCGGGCGCGCACCCGGTCGAGGATGCCGAGGAAGCGCTCGGAGCGATACGAGCGACGCATCGCCTTCAAGACGCGGTCGGATCCCGACTGCAGCGGCATGTGCAACTGCGGCATCACATTGGGCGTCTCGGCCATCGCCTCGATCACGTCGTCGGTGAAGGCGGCGGGATGCGGACTCGTGAAACGGATGCGTTCGAGCCCCGTGATCTCGCCGGCCGCGCGCAGCAGCTTGCTGAACGCCTGGCGGTCGCCGAACTCGACGCCGTAGGAGTTGACGTTCTGGCCGAGCAGGGTGACCTCGATCGCGCCGTCGTCGACGAGCGCCTGGATCTCGGCGAGGATGTCGCCGGGCCGCCGATCCTTCTCCTTGCCGCGCAGCGAGGGCACGATGCAGAAGGTGCAGGTGTTGTTGCAGCCGACGGAGATCGAGACCCACCCGGAGTAGGTGTTCTCGCGACGCGTCGGGAGCGTGGAGGGGAACACCTCGAGCGATTCGAGGATCTCGAGCTGCGCCTCGCCGTTGTGGCGTGCGCGTTCGAGCAGGGCCGGGAGGGAGCCCATGTTGTGGGTTCCGAAGACCACATCGACCCATGGCGCCTTCTCGAGGATGACGTTCTTGTCTTTCTGGGCGAGGCATCCGCCCACGGCGATCTGCATGCCCTCGTGCTCGCGCTTGGTGCTCGCCAGGTGGCCGAGGGTGCCGTAGAGCTTGTTGTCGGCGTTCTCGCGGACCGCGCAGGTGTTGATCACCACGATGTCGGCTTCGCCGTCGGCCTCGGCCCGCACATAACCCGCGGCCTCGAGCGAACCGGAGAGGCGCTCTGAGTCGTGCACGTTCATCTGGCAGCCGAAGGTGCGCACCTCGTAGGTGCGCGGAGCGGTCTGCCGGTTCTCCGGGGCGGCGTCGAGCAGCGTCATGGTGCCGACAGTCTACGTCGGGCGCGACGTGCCGAGGGGCGCTACCGGACGGCGTCGGGACGCGTCACGTGCGCGACGTTCCTCGCCACCTGGCGTTGCTAGCGGAAACGGACGGATCCGGTGGACCGCTGCGCGAGCGCCTCGTCGACGGCCGCGCGGACGGTGCTGCCCGAGTAGCCCCGGCGAGCGAGGTAGCCGCTGAGCCGGCGTACGGCCGCCTCGCGGTCCACGCCCGTCAGCTGACTCGCCCGCTTGCGCGCGAGTTCGCGCGCCCTCGCCAGCTCGTCACCCGTGTCGACCAGATCGAGGGCGTACTCGATCGCCGACGGCGCCAGCAGCCGCCGGGTGAGCTCGGCAGCGATCGCCGTGCGGCCGAGCGCCTTGCGTTCCTGAAGCGTCGCGACCAGGTTCTGCGCGAGGGCGGTGTCGTCGATGAGCCCGACCCGCGCGAGGCGGTCGCACTCGCGCGCGATACCCGGCTCGTCGATCCCGCCGTCCCGCAGCAGACGCTCGATCTCGCGACGGGAGTGCGCACGACGCCCGAGCGCCTTCATCGAGATGCGCTCCGCATCGGCGGCGAGGTCGCGCTCCGCGTCGCTCAGGCGCGCGCAGCTGTCATCGACCTCCGAGCCCCACGCGTCATTCCACTCCAGCTCGTGGGCCTCGGCGACATCGGTCGCATCGTCGTTGCCGGAGGCGGACGAGGCCGACGGCCGTGCGCCGAACAGGTAGCTGACAGGCGCGAGCCGGCCGTCGGTCTCATCCATGGGGGTCTCCTTCGAGAGTCCTACTCGCCCGAGGCCTTGCGGGCGGCGAGCTTGTCTCCCAGCGACTCGACGTTCGCGGCCGCGGCCTCTGCGGCCTTCGCTGCCGCACCGATGCCGAGCTTCATGAGGATCTTCTGCTCGATCTCGTTCGCGATGTCGGGGTTCTGCAGCAGGAACGATCGGGCGTTCTCCTTGCCCTGCCCGAGCTGGTCACCGTCGTAGGTGTACCAGGCGCCCGACTTGCGCACGATCTCGTGCTCGACGCCGTAGTCGATGAGGCTGCCCTCGCGCGAGATGCCGACACCGTAGAGGATGTCGAACTCGGCCTGCTTGAACGGCGGCGCCATCTTGTTCTTGACGACCTTCACGCGCGTGCGGTTACCCACCGCATCCGTGCCGTCCTTGAGGGTCTCGATGCGGCGGATGTCGAGACGCACCGAGGCGTAGAACTTGAGCGCCTTACCGCCCGCGGTCGTCTCGGGGCTGCCGAAGAAGACACCGATCTTCTCGCGCAGCTGGTTGATGAAGATCATCGTGGTCTGGGTCTGGTTGAGCCCACCCGTGAGCTTGCGGAGCGCCTGCGACATCAGGCGGGCCTGCAGACCCACGTGGCTGTCGCCCATCTCGCCCTCGATCTCGGCCTTGGGCACGAGTGCCGCGACGGAGTCGACGACGATGAGGTCGATCGAGCCCGAACGCACGAGCATGTCGGCGATCTCGAGCGCCTGCTCCCCCGTGTCGGGCTGCGAGACGAGCAGCGCGTCGATGTCGACGCCGAGCTTCTTGGCGTACTCGGGGTCGAGCGCGTGCTCGGCGTCGATGAACGCGGCGATGCCGCCGCCGCGTTGGGCATTCGCGATCGCGTGGAGCGTCAGCGTCGTCTTACCCGAGGACTCCGGTCCGTAGATCTCGACGATGCGGCCGCGGGGCAGACCCCCGATGCCGAGGGCGACGTCGAGTGCGATGGAACCTGTGGGGATGACGGCGACGGGCGCGCGCTCGTCGCTACCGAGCCGCATGACGGTTCCCTTACCGAATTGGCGGTCGATCTGAGCGAGGGCGGCCTCGAGGGCCTTCTCGCGGTCTGCGGCTGTAGGCATGTGCCCGGTCTCCTTCAGTGTCGTGTTCCATGCGCCCATCGGCTGTCGGCCCTTCGCTGACCGGTGAAGCAAGGTCCGCGCTCTCGCGACAGGGCTGGTGTCTCCATCGGGGAGACGAGGCCGACGTTACGCCCGCCCTCCGACATCCGGATGGAGCGACGGGCGGAACCGTCGACAACTGCTCTTCGATGGATCCTGTGGAGGACACTACCGATTATCGAACCGATGTTCGATACCTCGGGCGGCGTGTCGAGCGGGATCAGGTCAAACGCTGCAGCGTTCGACGACGAGCCGCAGCAATGACTGCCGCGCAGGGGTCAGCGCTACAGCGTTCGGCCCGGATTCAGGAACGGGGGTCGGGCAGGCCGACGCCGTGCCAGCGTTCGCGCGGAACGTTCTGGACGGCGCAGAGCGCGAGCCAGACCTCGCGCGCGGGCACGCCGGCCTCAAGTGCCGCCTCCGCCGTGCGGTTGCCGAGCGCGACCACGACCGTGTCGCGAACGAGCACGCGCCCGAAGGGCCCGAACTCGTCAGCGACGGCGCGGTGGAATTCGCTGACCTTCACGCAGGGCGACTCAGCGCATCGCGAGGTCGGCGTCGAACTCCGCGACCAGCTCGTCGGGCAGCGTGTCGGGCACCGCGGTGACGCCCTCGACGACCGCCAGGCGATCGCCCACTTCGCGCATGATCACCGAGACCGGCGTGTCGAGCGCATCCGCCACCGAGGCGAGGATCTCGGAGCTGGCTTCCTTCTGGCCGCGCTCCACCTCGCTCAGGTAGCCGAGCGCGACACTCGCACGGCTCGCGACCTGGCGCAACGTCATCGCCTTCTGAAGGCGGAAGTCGCGGAGGACATCGCCGAGTTCCTGTCGTACGAGAACCATGGTGTCCCTCCTTGTCACAAGCAGCGGGTGCGGGTCGGGTGGCTCAGGCTACCCGCTGCGTTGCAGAAACTCTAATCGTTGCTCCCGCAGATTCGCCGTGAAGCCACCAGGTGTAACGAGAACGATGCATTGTTATTCCCGGATGCCGAGGCGGCGGGCGAGGAGGGCGAGCGCCGCGTCGACTGTCGCGTGGCGGATCGCGTCGCGGCCACCCGCGAGCTGCAGCAGCTCCGCGGTCGCTCCCGCGGCATCCGCGTAGCCGATCCACACCGTGCCGGGCGCGTGCCCGTCTTGCGGCTCGGGGCCCGCGGCCCCTGTGGTCGCGAGCGCGTGGTCGGCGGCTCGGCCGTCGATCGCGAGCCTCTCGCGCACGCCCGCCGCGAGCTGCCGGGCGACCTCGGCATCGATCGCACCCCGCTCGGCCAGCAGCGCCGCATCCACCCCGAGCACCTGGGACTTGAGGGGTGTCGCGTAGGCCACCACGCCCCCGGACACCACGGCGGACGCCCCGGGAACGTCGACGAGGGCCGAGGTCAGCAAACCGCCCGTGAGCGACTCCGCCACCGCGACGCGCTCCCCGCGCCGCGTCAGCTCCGCGACGATCCGCTCGGCGAGCGGACTCGGCGTCATCGCGCCGCCTTGGCCGCGCGCGTCACCCGCCACGCGTCCCACAGGTACTGCAGCCCGCTCACGACCGTGAGCACGAGCGCGGCACCCATGAGGGTCCAGTTGACCCACAGCACCCAGTCGCCGAGCACGGTCCACAGCGGCACGAGGGCGAACGACACGGCGACCGCCTGGATGACCGTCTTGAGCTTGCCGAGGAAGCCCGCGGGGATCACGTGGTCGCGCAGCATGAGGAAGCGGAAGATCGTGATGCCGAACTCGCGCAGCAGGATCACGATCGTGACCCACCACCACAGCTCGCCGAGCACGGAGAGGGTGACGAGCGCGGCCCCCACCAGGATCTTGTCGGCGATCGGGTCGACGAGCTTGCCGAAGTCGGTCACCAGATTGCGGCTGCGGGCCAAGAACCCGTCGACCGAGTCGGTCGTGATCGACACGATGAACAGCGCGCCGGCGATCCAGCGCCACAGCCCCAGCTCTCCGCCGTCGAGCACCATGAGCCACACGAAGACGGGCGCGAGCAGGATGCGCACGACGGTGATGATGTTGGCGATGTTGCCCATGCTCGCGGGCGTCTCGCCCGCGCTCACGACGCGACCGCGCATCGGGTTCGAGCGCGTCGGGGTGGGGTCGACGGGGTCCGGAACGGGATCGGTCACGGACACGCGTCACTCCCTGCCGGTCAGCCCCCAGGCGTCCTCGTCCGAGTCGCCCTCTTCCACAGGATAGCCGTCGAATTGAGCCTCGACGGCGTCGACGGGACCGGCGCCCGCGTCGGGGGTTCCGGATGCCGTGGGCGCCGCCGCCGCGTCGCCTCCGGCAGGCGCGGGTGCGGGTTCGCCGCGCAGCTGCGCGAGCACGCCGGGTAGCTGATCGGGCGTCACGAGCACGTCGCGCGCCTTCGACCCCTCCGACGGTCCGACGATGTCGCGCGACTCGAGCAGGTCCATGAGGCGCCCCGCCTTCGCGAAGCCGACGCGCAGCTTGCGCTGCAGCATCGAGGTGGAACCGAACTGCGTGTTGACCACGAGCGCCGCCGCCTCGAGCAGCAGTTCGAGGTCGTCGCCGATATCGGCATCCACCTCGCGCTTCTCGACGACGGCCGCGACATCCTCGCGGTATTCCGGTCGCGCCTGATCGGTGACGTGCTTGACGACGGCGTGGATCTCGTCTTCCGTCACCCAGGCGCCCTGCACGCGGATCGCCTTCGAGGCGCCCATCGGCAGGAAGAGTCCGTCACCCTGGCCGATGAGCTTGTCGGCACCGGGCTGATCGAGGATGACACGGCTGTCGGTCATCGATGACACCGCGAACGCGAGACGCGAGGGCACGTTGGCCTTGATGAGCCCCGTCACGACATCCACCGACGGTCGCTGCGTCGCGAGCACGAGATGGATGCCGGAGGCCCGCGCGAGCTGCGTGATGCGCACGATCGAGTCCTCGACGTCGCGGGGGGCGACCATCATGAGATCGGCGAGCTCGTCGACGACGACGAGCAGGTACGGATACGGCTGCAGCACCCGCTCGGAGCCGGCGGGCAGCTGGATCTCGTTCGCGAGCACGGCACGGTTGAAGTCGTCGATGTGGCGGAAGCCGAACGACGCGAGGTCGTCGTACCGCATGTCCATCTCCTTCACGACCCACTGCAGCGCCTCGGCGGCCTTCTTGGGGTTCGTGATGATGGGCGTGATGAGGTGCGGCACGCCCTGGTAGGCGGCCAGTTCCACGCGCTTCGGGTCGACGAGCACCATCCGCACCTCGGCGGGCTTCGCGCGCATGAGCACCGAGCTGATCATCGAGTTGATGAAGCTCGACTTACCCGACCCGGTCGAGCCGGCCACCAGGAGGTGCGGCATCTTCGCGAGGTTCGCGACGACGAATCCGCCCTCGACGTCCTTGCCGAGCCCGATCGTGAGGGGGTGGTTGCTCTTGGATGCGGGCCCCGAGCGCAGCACGTCTCCGAGCGACACGATCTCGCGGTCGCGGTTGGGGATCTCGACGCCGATCGCGCTCTTACCGGGGATCGGCGAGAGGATGTTGACCTCGTTCGAGGCGACGGCATACGACAGGTTGCGGCTGAGCGCGGTGACGCGCTCGACCTTCACGCCGTGGCCGAGCTCGATCTCGTAGCGCGTGACCGAGGGGCCGCGTGTGAACCCGGTGACCTTCGCGTCGACCTGGAACTGGCTGAGCACGCTCGTGATCGCCGCGATCATCTCGTCGTTGACGGCGGTGCGGGCCTTGGGCGGGGTTCCCGCGGCGAGCAGGGATGCGGCGGGCAGCCGATACGGACGCGCGGCGGGCGCGGCGCGCTTGGCTGCCGCGGGCGCAGCATCCGCCGACTCCGCGAACTCGCCCGCCTCGCCGCGCTCGCTCGCCGACGCCGGGAAACCCGGCAGCAGACCCGAGTCGTCGCGCAGGCCGGTGGCGCCCGTGTCGACCTCGCCCGTGAAGCGCTTGACGGCATCCTCGGCGCGCACGAGCTCCTCGAGCAGTTCGACGTCGAAGTCGTGAGCCGGGTCGACGATCTCGGTCTCGAGCTCCCGCCCGAGCACGGGCGTGTCGAAGGCGGGCGACTCGTCCTTGGGCTTGCTGCGGCGCCACCAGGGCATCGAGTCGGGGTTGTCGGGCTCGAGGCCGAGGTCCGACAGCGTGCCGAACTCGGCGGTGCCCGTGTCGCCCGCGCCCTTCTTCGCCTTCGCCGGCTTCTCGGCGGGCTCGGGCAGCTCGGCGCCGAACAGGTACGCGTAGAGCTCGCGCAGGCGCTGCCCGACGCGGTTCGGCGGGGTCTTGGTGAGGATGAAGAGCGAGAGCGCGAGCACACCGAAGGCGATGAGCCCGGCGAGCCACGTCATGCCGATCGTCACGAGCGGCCACGTCACGACCCAGCCGATGACGCCACCCCCGGCGGCCAGGGCGGCCGCCCCGTCGGAGGGCTCGGGCAGGCCGCCGAACACCTGGCACAGGGCGGCGAGGCTCGTGAGCAAGAGCACCAGGCCGACGCCGATGCGCCCGTTGTCGTGCACGCTCGAGGGGTGCCGGAAGAGCCACACGGCGAGGATGAGCAAGATGACCGGGAGCGCGAAGGCGAGTCTCCCGAGCAGACCGCCGAAGCCGAAGTTGTCGAGGGCACGCGCGACGTCGCTCGTGGGTGCGAACCACTCGACGACCGCGGTGACGATCGCGAGCAGGAAGAACAGGAACGGCACGCCGTCACGACGCTCGTGCTTCTGGAGGTCTTCCTTGCCGAAGAGCCGCGCCGCACCGCCCACGACGTGGGCGAGACCCATCCAGGCGGCCGTCAACAGTCCCGGCTTCTGCTCCGCGACCGGAAGCTTCTTGGTGCCCTGCGGCCCGCGCGATGACGAACTGCGCGAGCTGCTGCTCGTGCGTGCGCGCGACGACGTCGACCGTGTTGTGGCCATGTGTTCACGGTATCCGCGGCATCCGACCCCGCCCGGCAGCGACACCCGCCGCACGCTACTCAGCCACCTCGGCCAGGCGCCGCGGTGCGTCGCGGATGACCGCGACCTCCTGCGACACAGCCGCGGCGCAGGACGTCACAGCCGGATCGCGTCGATCACCTTCACGCGCACGGCGATGAGTGCGGGCATGAGGCCGGCGAGCGCCCCCACGACCGTCGAGGCCACGAGTCCGATCACGACCGCCTCCCAGGGGAAGGCGGGAGTGTCCTGTGCACCCTGCAGCAGGTACTCGCGCACGATGTCGAGGCGGCTCAGCAGCACCGCGGCGAGCACGCCGACTCCGCCCGCGACGAGGGTCGCGACGACCGACTCCATCATGACCGAGAAGAACACCCGACCCCCGGTGGCTCCGAAGCTGCGCCGGATGCCGATCTCGCGGATGCGGTAGCGCACGGTCACGAGCGAGATGGTCAGCAGCCCGAGCGCCCCCAACAGCAGCACGAGCGCAGCGACGCCCCCCACCATGAGCTTGAGCGGCAACAGCGGGTCGTAGTCACCACCCCAGGCGAGGTAGTCGTTGCGGCTCACGTCGGTCTGCCAGCCCTCGCCGAGCGAGCCGGCGATGTCGGCACGCAGCAGGTCGCTCAACTGGTCGGCCAGCTCGGGCGGCACCCACGCCTCATACAGCGGCGGCCCCCACATCTGCAGGTCCTCGGGGGTCATCCGCTCGGCGTAGGCGTTCCAGAGCACGTACATCGTGGGGTAGGTGTCCCACTCGGCCGATGGCGTGACCCCGATGACGACACCCGTGGCGGGGCGGTCTCCCGGCATGGGGATGGTCGGATGCGTGGCGAGCGGGGGCGAGCCCAGCTGCTTCCACATCGCCTCGTTGATGACGACGGCCGGGGCCAGCCGCAGTTCGTCGCGATCGGTGAACCACGACCCGTGTGCGAGTTGCACGCGGTGCATCGTGCCGTAGTCCGGATCCACGGCCTGGATCTGCACGTCGGTGACGCCACCGGGCAGCTGTACCTGCCAGTTGTTGTACGCCATCCGGCTCGTGTACTGAATCTGGTATCGCTCGGCCGCCGCGGCGAAGGCGCTGTCGAGCACCTGCGGGTCCGGGCTCTGCCCGGTCTCCGGGTTGTACGCCGAGACGCTCAGCATCGCCGGTCGACCTCCCTGGCGCTCGAAGGTCTCGGTCTGCGACTGCTGCACCATGCCGCCGAGCGCGGCGACGAGCGTGAGCGCCGCGATCGCGATGCCGACGCCGACGAGGCTCAGCAGCACGCGCGTGCGATGGATGCGCAGCTCGGTCCACGCCTCGACGAGGGCCCCGGCGAATCCGGCGAGAATCCTCACGCGGGCACCCCCTCGGCCTGCGTGGAGGCCGGCGTGGAGACGGGGGTCAGCACTCCGGCGTCGAGACGGTAGTGACGCCGCGCGAGGGCGGCAACGTTCGGATCGTGGGTGATCGTGATGAGTGCGGCGCCGGATTGCTCGGCGATGTCATCGAGCAGCCCCATCACGCGAGCGCCGGTCTCCACGTCGAGAGCACCCGTGGGCTCGTCGGCGAGGATCAGACGCGGACCGCGCACGAGCGCCCGGGCGATGGCGACACGCTGCTGCTCGCCGCCGGAGAGCTGGGTGGGGAGCGAGTGCAGGCGATTGCCGAGTCCGACCCGCTGCAGCATCTCGGTGGCGAGCCGCTCGCGACGCCAGAAACTGCCGTCATGTGCGTAGAGCAGCGGTGTGGCGACGTTCTCGAGAGCGGTTCGGCCGGGCAGCAGGTTGAACTGCTGGAAGATGAAGCCGATGTCGCGGCCCCGCCGACGGTCGCGGGCGGCACCGCGGAGCTTCTCGAGCGGCACCTCGTCGAAGAACAGTCGGCCCGCCGTCGGCGCGTCGAGCAGACCGAGCAGGTTCAGCAGCGTCGACTTGCCCGATCCCGAGCGACCCACGATCGACACGTGGTCGCCGACCTCGACCTCGAGGTCGATCGAGCGCAGGATCTCGAGGGTCGTGAAGTCCGGCAGCTGGACGCTGCGTGCCACGCCCTCGAGGCGGAGGAGCGTCATCCGGTCACCCCTCGACGCTGAAGCCGGCGTCGGTGCCGGGATCCGCGAGCGCGCCCGGCACGAACTGCAGCACGAGGTCGCCCTCCTCCACTCCCCCGGTGATCTCGACGGTGATGCCGTCGCTGAGTCCGAGCGTGACAGGGGTCTCCACGGACTCGCCATCGGAGCCGATGAGGTACACGACACCGGTTCCCGCGGCGCCCTCGACAGCGGTCGCGGGCAGGGTGAGCACGTTCTCCGCGAGCCCACCCGCGATGGTGACCTTCGCCGTGAGGCCGGCGAACACCTGCACGTCGGTGGGCACGGCGCAGCGCACGACGGTGCCGGATGTCGCCTCGCCTCCGCCTCCCCCGCCGCCGTCACCGTTCGAGCCGGTGGTTCCCGTCGTGATCACGAGACCCGTGCAGGTGAAGGGCGCCGGCCCCCCGTTGATGGCGACCTCCGCCTCCGTGGGCTTCTGCAGGAGGCGGTACTGCTGCTCGGGCGCGAGAGTGGCGGTCACGCTGAAGGTTCCCGGCGACACCTGCGCGAGCGCGTCGCCGAGACCCACCTGCTGGCCCACGAGCAGCTCGAACGAGGTCAGGGTGCCCGAGATGGGGGCGCGCAGGATCGACCAGCGGTTGGTGCCGTCGTCGTTCATGCCCCGGATCTGAGCGAGCTCCGCGCCCTCCTCGACCTGCTGGCCCACCGTGGCCGAGACCTTGCGCACCTCACCGGAGATCGCCGAGCGGGCGGGTACCGCGGCATCCGGTGCGATCGTGGCGTCGAGCACGACGTCATTGCGGATCGTGCCGATCGACACGGGCACCTGGGGCTCGACGACCTGGCCCGTCGGCTCGAGGCCGTCGGATCCGGTCGCCGCGGAATCTGGGAAGAACGCGATCTTCACCAGTGCGGCCCCGATGACGGCGAAGATGACCATCCAGATGATGGGGAACACCCATCGGCGCGCGATGCTCACGCTGCCCCTCTCGTCGGCGTGCAGGCGGCCGTGTCCGACGACACGGCCTCTCCTAGCGAATCAGCGACACGGGACGACGGCATCCCAACGTTTCGGGCGCTTCGAGCGTCGCTCACGACTGAGGCTACGGGATCGCTCGCCCCGCCGACGTCATCCTCGGGGACGATTCGGGGGCGTGTCAGGGTTACCCCCGACGACCGCGTCAGGCCTCGATGACGACCGGGATGATCATGGGGCGGCGCCGGTGCTGCGTGTTGACCCAGCGTCCCACCGTGCGGCGGACCGCCTGGCTGTAGCCATGCTGATCGGTCACGCCGTTTCGGGACGCCTCCGCGATCGCCGCCACGATCTGCGGGAGCACGTCGTCGAAGACCGATTCGTCCTCGGCGAAGCCGCGCGCCTGGATCTCCGGGCCGACGATGACCTTGCCGCTCTGACGGTCGATCGCGAGGAAGATCGAGATGAACCCCTCCTCGGCGAGGATCCGGCGGTCCTTGAGGTCGGCATCCGTGATCTCGCCCACCGTCGATCCGTCGACGTACACGTAACCCACGTCGAGCTGGCCCGCGACGCGCGCGATGCCGTTCGCCAGATCGATGACGACGCCGTTCTCACCCACGATCGTGCGATCGCGCGGCACCCCGGTCTCCGCCGCCAACTCGGCGGACGCCGTGAGCTGGCGGTACTCGCCGTGCACCGGGAAGACGTTCTTCGGCTTCAGGATGTTGTAGCAGTACAGCAGTTCGCCCGCCGCCGCGTGACCCGAGACGTGCACCTTCGCATTGCCCTTGTGCACGACGTTGGCGCCGAGCTTGGTGAGCCCGTTGATGACGCGGTAGACGGCGTTCTCGTTGCCGGGGATGAGGCTCGAGGCGAGCACGACGGTGTCGCCATGTCCGACCTCGATGCGGTGATCGCCGTTCGCCATGCGCGCGAGCACCGCCATCGGCTCGCCCTGCGAACCGGTGCTCATGAAGACGACCCGGTCATCCGGCAGATCGAGCGCGGTCTTGAGGTCGACGAGCACGCCCTCGGGCACCTTGAGGTAGCCGAGATCGGCCGCGATGCCCATGTTGCGCACCATGGAGCGGCCCACCAACGCCACCACGCGCTCGTTCGCGGCGGCCGCTTCGAGCACCTGCTGCACGCGGTGCACGTGGCTCGAGAAACTCGCCACGATGACGCGCTTGCCTGCCTTTGCGATGACGCGCTCGATGACCGGGCCGATGTCGCGCTCGAGCGGGGTGAAGCCCGGCACGTCGGCGTTGGTCGAGTCGGGCAGGAACAGGTCGACGCCCTCGTCGCCCAAGCGGGCGAAGGCGCGCAGGTCGGTGATGCGCGCGTCCATCGGGAGCTGATCCATCTTGAAGTCGCCCGTGTGCAGCACGAGGCCGGCGCTCGTGCGGATCACGACGGCGAGCGCATCCGGGATGGAGTGGTTGACGGCCACGAACTCGAGCGCGAAGGGGCCGAGGGTCGTGGTTCCGCCCTCCTTCACCACGTTCGTGACCGGCGCGATGCGGTGCTCCTTGAGCTTGGCCTCCACGAGGGCGAGCGTGAGCTTCGAGCCGTACAGCGGGATGTCGCCGCGGAGCTTCAGCAGGTAGGGCACGGCTCCGATGTGATCTTCGTGGCCGTGGGTGAGCACGACGCCGAGCACGTCATCGAGACGATCCCGGATGGGGTCGAAATCGGGCAGGATCAGGTCGACGCCGGGGTGGTTCTCTTCCGGGAACAGCACCCCGACATCCACGATGAGCAGCTTGCCGTCGAGCTCATAGACCGTCATGTTGCGGCCGATCTCGCCCACCCCGCCGAGCGGGATGACACGAAGGGTGCCGGGCGCGAGCTCCGGCGGGGCGACGACGTCGATTGCCACGACGGACTCCTCTGGTCTAGCGGGTGGTGCCGGCGACCTTCGGCAGCGCGCCACCGGCGGCTGCGTTGCGGTCGGGGCGGAAATTGCTGAAATCGACACCGTCGATGTGGTTCACGAGCGCGATCTCGTCCTCGATGAGGGCGGCCTCCGACTCCTCGGGACCCACGAGTGGCAGGCGCACGCGCGGACTCGAGATGCGGCCGAGGCCATGCAGGATGTACTTGGTCGCGACCGTGCCGGGCACGTGCGTCATGGTGGCGCGCACGAGCGGCTCGAGCGCACGGTGCGCCGCCGTCGCGGTCGCGAGGTCGTTGGCGTTCACCGCGTCGATCATCGTGCGGTACGGGGCGGGCGCGATGTTCGCCGTGACGCCCACGAGGCCGGTGCCTCCGATCGCGAGAGTCGGCAGCACGTTCGCGTCGTCGCCCGAGAAGTAGAGCATGTCGGTCTGATTCATGACGCGACTGACCTCGCTGAGGTCGCCCTTGGCATCCTTCATCGCGACGATGTTCGGGTGCTTCGCGGCACGCAGGATCGTCTCGTACTTGATCGGCACGCCCGTGCGCCCCGGGATGTCGTAGAGGATCACCGGCAGGTCGGTCGCATCCGCGATCATCCGGAAGTGGGTCAGGATGCCCGCCTGGGTGGGCTTGTTGTAGTACGGGGTGACGATCATGACGCCGTCGGCGCCCGCCTTCTCGCTCTTCTTGTAGAGCTCGATCGCGTGCGCGGTCTCGTTGGACCCGCCACCGGTGATGATCTTCGCGCGGCCGCCGGCGACATCCTTCGCGACCTCGACGAGCTTCACCTTCTCGGGGTCGGTGAGCGTGCTCGTCTCGCCCGTCGTGCCGGTGACCACGATGCCGTCGGCTCCGTGGGTGACGACGTGGTCGACGTGCTTCTCGACGTCGGACCAGTCCACCTCACCGTCGGCCGTGAACGGGGTCACGAGCGCGACGAGCACCTGTCCGAAGGGGTTCTCTGGCGTCGACACGATTTACAGGCTAGCGGGTTCACCCCTGTCCCCCGCGTTGGGCGCTGTTGTGCAGGAGTTCCGCTGTTGTGCAGGAGTTCCCATCCGAGGCCGGCGACCGGCCCCCGGATATCCGGCGAAGCCGCGGATAGTTCCTGCACAACAGAACGCGCGTTCCTGCAGAACAGCGCCGATCAGGCAGCGCAGTGGTCTCTGCGCGCGATCGCGGCGCGAATGGCGCGCAGCACCGCAGGCGAGTCATAGACGATCTGCGAGTACATGAAGCGCAGGGTGCGATATCCCTGTTCGCTCGCCGCGGCATCCCGTCGTCGATCACGCGTCGGGTCAGAATGGTGGGCCTTGCTGTCTGCTTCGACGATGAGGCGATCACCGATCACGAAGTCCACGAACCCCACGCCGTGGATGTACACCTGCTGACGGAATGGAATGCCTGCACGCGTCAGAAGCAGGGCCAGCAACGATTCCGAGCCCGTGTCGGAAAGGTTGCCCGCCGACTCCAACACCGCCCGAGCGGCGCGGGGAAGCCGAGCGGCGATGGACTTCACGTCACGAGCGCCCGCTCGCCCCTTGCGGCGCGCGGATTCGAGCACCGCAAAGCCGACATCAAGTCCCAGGCAGTTCACGATGCAGCCCACGGCGGCCTCGATGGACGCCACCAACTCGTAGGGCGCCGTACGCTCGGCGACCCAATGCACGACCACATCCGGCCCATCGAGGCGGAGGCGTTCATGGTGATCGTGAGGGCTTCGCAGTCGGGATGCGTGGCGAGCGACCGCGACGTGCAGGCGGTCGTCGTCGGGAACCCATAGGCCGTGGTGCCGGGCTGCCGAAACGCACGTCAGCACTCCGCCGACGCGTGATGCGCGGACGACATCCGGTGCGAGCTCGAAGACCGCGTACCAGCCCTTCCGGAATCGGAGAATCGCACGGTCCTCCACCGCCATCCGCAAGCGGTCCGCATCGACTCCGGCGGCCACGAGGTCGCGAGCGGGTGCGAGGCCGCCGAGTGCCGCAAGCACAGAGCGGATATGAGCGTGGTCGGTATCTCGACGCATGCGATCAGATTGGCGCGCTGCGCAACCGCACGGGCGCCTGAGGCTCGGATCCAGGCACGGCTGCTTCGGGTCGCGGTTGTGCAGGAGCGGTCGGCCGCACCGGCGTGCCGCTGTTGTGCAGGAGTTTCCGCCATCGACTCCGCCAGCAAGCCCGAAAAATCAGGCCAGTTCTCGCGTGTTCCTGCACAACAGAACGCGACTTCCTGCACAACAGAAAAACTCCTGCACAACAGCCGGACGTCCTAGGGTGAGCAGCAGCATCCGAGAGGAGCACCGCCATGGAGACCACTCCGCGCCTGCTGCAGGCGGGTCCGTTCCGATTCGGCTTCATCATGGCGACCGGCGTGCTGCTCGCCCTCGCTCTCGGGTTCGCGATCGCCTCGCTGGCCCAGGCGCTCACGCTCATCTTCCTGGCGCTGTTCGTCTCGCTCGGGCTCCGTCCGATCGTGGCCAGGCTCGAGGGGCGGGGGGTGTCGAGAGTCGTCGCGCTGCTCATCGTGATGGTCGGCTTCCTCGCGCTTGTGGCCCTGCTCGTGTGGCTCGTGGTGCCGGTCGTCGTCGACGAGCTCGGCAAGCTCATCGCCTATCTGCCTGCGGGTCTCGACCAGATCGAAGACCAGGACTGGTTCATCTCGCTCAACGAGAGCTTCGGCGGCACCCTCACGGGCTTCGTCGAGTTGCTTCAGGAGACCCTGGCCGATCCGACCTTCTGGCTCACCGTCGGCGGCGGTGCTCTGCGCGTGGGGCTCGGGATCGTCAACGGCGTGTTCTCGGTGATCTTCGTCGTCGCCCTGACCCTGTACTTCGTCATCGGGCATGACCAGATGAAGGACGCGCTCGTGCGCCTCGTGCCCGCGAGCAAGCGCACGGGCTTTCGCGACATCGCGGAGCAGATCATCACCTCGGTGGGCAAATACCTGAACGGCATGGTGCTGCTCGCGGTGATGAACGCCCTCTTCACCTTCATCGTGCTGACCGCCGCCGGCGTACGCTACGCGGGTCTGCTGGCCGCCCTCGCCTTGCCGATCACCTTCATCCCGCTCGTGGGGTCGGTGATCTCGACGATCCTGTGCACCTCGGTGGCGCTCTTCACCTCACCGACCGCCGGCCTCATCACCCTCATCGCGCTGCTGGCCTACATGCAGGTCGAGGCGTACGTGCTCACCCCGCGCATCGTGGGCAATGCGATCCAGATCCCCGGTTCGCTCGTGCTCATCGGGGCCCTCATCGGAGGAACGCTGCTCGGGCTGCTCGGCGCGCTCGTCGCGTGCCCCGTGTCGGCATCCCTCGTGCTCATCGTGAAGAAGGTCGTGATGCCCGCGCAGGACGCGAAGTGAGCGGCGAGAGCATCACGCTCCTCGCGATCGCGGCGCATGCACTCGTCGTGCTCGCGGCCGCCGTCTACATCTCGGCCAGGCGGATGCCGTCGGCGGCGATCGCCTGGATCCTCGCGATCGCCTTCGTGCCGTTGCTCGGCATCGCCTGGTTCCTGCTGGTCGGCGCCGGGCGGCTGCCCCGTCGGCGGCGGGATCAGCAGCGCGACGTCAATCGCGCCGTGCTCGAGCGCGCGCCGGGCGAGTGGGAGGTCGGCCACGGCGAGGAATGGCCCGAGGCGCTCGCCTCCGCCGCCCGTCTCAACCGCGAGCTCGGTGCCCTGCCGATCGTCGGCGGCACGCGCGCCTCGCTCGAGGGCGACTACGCCGAGACCTTCCGGCGGATGATCGCCGACATCGACACCGCGACCTCGAGCGTGCACGTGGAGTTCTTCATCCTCGTGCTCGACGACACGACCCGGCCGTTCATCGAGGCCCTCGCCCGGGCCCACGCCCGGGGCGTCGCCGTGCGTGTGCTCTCCGACCACCTCTCCGGCTTCCTCTACCCGCATCGCGGCGCCACACGGGCTGCGCTGCGGGATGCGGGGGCCGAGTGGCACGCCATGTTGCCGCTGCGACCCTTTCGCGGCCAGTGGCAGCGCGCCGATCTGCGCAACCACCGAAAGCTCGTGACCGTGGACGGGCGGGTCGGCTGGACGGGCTCGCTCAACCTCATCGACTCCAGCTATCTCAAGCGCGGCAACCTGCGTCGCGGCCTGCGCTGGAAAGAGCTCATGGTGCGCGTCGAGGGACCGGTCGTGCGGGAACTCGATGCCGTGTTCATCACCGATTGGTACGGCGAGACCGACGAGCTGCTGCCGCTCGACGCGAGCGTCGTATCCGTACCGAAGGCCGCCGCCGCCCAGCTGCTCGACGCGCAGGTCGTGCCGAGCGGACCGAGCTTCGAGAACGACAACAATCTCAAGCTCTTCGTCTACCTGCTGCAGAACGCGCGCGATCGGGTGTCGATCACGAGCCCGTACTTCGTGCCGGACGAGTCGACCCAGTTGGCGATCGTGACCGCGGCATCGCGCGGCATCGCGGTGGAACTGTTCGTGTCGGAGATCGGCGACCAGGTCATGGTGCACCACGCGCAGCGCTCGTATTACGAGACGCTGCTCCGGGCCGGGGTGCGCATCCACCTGTACCGTCCGCCGACCGTGCTGCACTCCAAGCACTTCTCGATCGACGACGACATCGCGGTGATCGGGTCGTCGAACATGGACATCCGCTCGTTCAGCCTCAACATGGAGGTGTCGCTGCTCGTGCACGGTCGCGCCTTCGTCGATGAGCTGCGTCGAGTGGAAGACGCCTACCGCGCGGCCTCTCGCGAGCTCCTGCTCGAGGAGTGGCTGCGTCGCCCGGCGCGCACGCGCGTGCTCGACTCGCTCATGCGGCTGACGTCGGCGCTGCAGTAGACGCGCCGACGGCGCAGCGGATGCGGACTACGGCGCCACGCGGCCGCCGGCCTGGAAGGCGGCGTGGGTGAGCGGCATGAGCTCGGCCCAGAACGACTCCATCTGCTCGGCGACCATCTCGATCTCGCGCTGCGGGAACGAGGGGAAGTGCGAGTCGGCGTGCTTGGTGCGCAGCGAGAGGAAGTTCATGAGCGAGCGGGCGTTCATCGTGACGTACATCGACGAATACGTCGACACCGGCAACACACCGCGGGCGACCTCGCGCGCGATCCCTGCCGCCAGCATCCGCTGATAGGCGTCGTAGGCGAACTGCGCGGCCGCCTTCGACTCGGCGACGGCGACCTCGGTTTGCTCGGTCGTGCCCTCGACGAAGTCGTAGGCGCCCGGCTTGCCCACCTGCACGAGGCGTCGCTCGGGACCGGGCACATAGAACACGGGGCGCAGCTCGCGGTAGCGGCCCGACTCCTCGTTGTAGGAGGCGATGCGGTGCCGCATGAACTCGCGGAACACGAAGATCGGCGCCTGCACGTAGAACGTCATCGAGTTGTGCTCGAAGGGCGAGCCGTGGCGGTCTCGCATGAGGAAGTTGATGAGACCGCGGTCGCGGTCCGACGCCTCGGCACCGGATGCCGCCGCCTCGAGCGTCTTCTCGCCCTGCGTCGAGACGCGGGCCGCGAACAAGACGTCGGAGTCATGAGCGCTCGCGCGCACGAGCTCGACCGTCATGTCGGAACGGAACTGGATGGGGGTCTGATCGCTCGTGGTCTCCGGCACGGCCTTCACGATATCCGGGGGTGCCGACGCGCGCGCACCGGCACGCCGCGTCCGGTGCCGCCTCCAGAACCTCGACCCGCTCGGGGCAGCGACCTAGAGTGGAGAGAATCGGGGCGGCGGTGCCCCGCGAGCTGAGGAGACCCCCATGGCAGTCACGAGTGAAGCGACCACCCTCTGGTTCGGCGACCTGATGAGCGGGTCGGGCACGACCTCGCTCGACTCGAGCGACGCCGCCGAGTTCCCCGTCACCTGGAACGCGCGCGCCGAAGGAGAAGCCGGGCGCACCAACCCCGAGGAGCTGCTGGGGGCTGCGCACTCGGCCTGCTACTCGATGGCGTTCGCGCACGCGCTCGCCGGCGAGGGACACGCCCCCGAGAGCCTGCAGGTGACGGCCGCGGTGACGTTCGCACCCGGTGAGGGCATCACGGGCAGCCACCTGCTGGTGAGCGCGAAGGTGCCCGGGATCTCGGAGGC
>SMFF01000083.1_pt1 | contig 30867 bp, 29 predicted proteins | sample 2456181 | NCBI WGS metagenome assembly SMFF01 (sample SAMN10132611, study PRJNA489261) | soil metagenome | isolation source: day120 antibiotic-loamy sand soil ammended with raw manure from dairy cow... | place: USA | collected 2015-04-01
CAAGCCACCATCGAAAAGAACAAGGCTTGCGACATCTTGATGCCGTGCCACCCGATCAAGGCGGGCGCATGCCAGAACAGCGCTGATATCAGCACGTACAGCAGCCCGAAGGTAATAAGCGGGCCCTGCATGGCTGAAAACAGTGCGTTCGGATTGATCTCGCCGTCCGCGTCGATGGCCGTCATCAGCGTATCCATGAAAGGCAGCGTGGCAATAAAGCCGGCGGCCAGGCAAAAGCCCATGTAGGCCAGCCCCAGGCCCAACAGGCGCCGACGCGTTTGTCGATCACGCAAAGGCTCGGCCCACATCGACAACAGCATGGGTCGGCCCGCCGCAATGTGGCGACAGGCGCTAAGCGTGACGAAAGTCAGCAGAGGCGTACTGATGATCAATGCGATCTGGCCAAACAGGGGCACCAGATAGCTGACGGTAATCAGGAAGCCGGTAAGCAGGCTCCAGAAGAACATCGCCATGGGTTGGCGCTTGAAGAGCCTGAATCCATCCAATATCCAGTTCCATCCGGCTGTGATGGGCAATATGGCTGCTTGCATGCGATTCAGTAATCCTGGAGTGTAGGTGTGGCGGGCCCGCGGCGTTGGCGCAGTATGCGCTCGAAGTGGCGAGGGTCGTGGGGCTTCAGCGTTTGCGCCGGCCTGGGTAAATGGAAATCATAAAGACGCGAGACCCAGAAGCGCAAGGCGGCCGCCTGCAGCAGCACGGGCCATGCGGCGTGCTCTTCGGGCGTGAAGGGGCGAACTTGCGCATAGGCGTCCAGCCAGGCTCGCAGGCGTTCGGGATCGAGCACGCCGGTATGGCGCTCGATGCACCAATCGTTGACGCTTACCGCCACATCGAACAGCCAGGTGTCGCAGCCGGCAAAATAGAAGTCGATGAACCCGCCCATGCGCGGCATCTCGAAGGTGCCGTCGAACAACACGTTATCGCGGAACAGGTCGCAGTGCGCCGGCCCCGATGGCAAGGCGCCATAAGTGTCGGTGGCGGCAAAGGCGGTTTGCTCGTTCAGTGTGTCCTCGATCAGTGCGCGCTGATCGTCGTCCAGAAACGGCAGCACCTTGGGCACCGTAGCCTGCCACCAGGCCAGACCCCGCAGATTGGGCTGCTGTATGGTGAAATCCTGGGCGGCCAGATGTGCACGGGCCAGCGTTTTGCCTGCAAGCGCGCAGTGAGCCGGGCTGGGTGCCGGTTCGTAGCCGCCCGAAAGCCGCGACACGATGGCCGTCGGCTTGTCGTGCAGCATGGTCAGGCGGGTGCCGTCAAGCAGCGTTTGCGGCTGCGGTACCGGAATGCCGCGCTGGGCCAGGTGATGCATCAGCTCAATATAGAACGGGAGCTGCTCAAAGGTAAGTACTTCGAACAGCGTCAGGACGAACTCGCCCTGCGTCGTCGTCAGGAAATAGTTGGTGTTCTCGATACCGGCCGTGATGCCGCGCAGGGTGACCAGCTCGCCCAGCGTGTAACGTTTTAAAAGCTCGCGCGCGTCAGCATCGCTGACGGGGGTAAAGACGGCCATAGGAGAAGAACTCTGGGGTAGGCAAACTGAAGGAAATGGTTTAAGCCGGGCTACAATGGCAGGCTGCCCAGAGAGACCGGCGAGATGAGTATAGCGGACACCCACAAGCACCTGCCCAACGGCCCCGATGACTGGCGCCTTAGCGTTGCCCCCATGATCGATGTTACCGACCGGCATTGCCGGTATTTTCATCGGCTGTTGGCGCCCCGTGCCAGGCTTTATACCGAAATGATCACCACAGGCGCCCTGGTGCATGGCAACGTTGCACGCCACCTTGCATTCTCGCCGGCCGAGCAGCCCGTGGCGCTGCAACTGGGCGGCAGCGAGCCCGCCCCCCTGGCCGCCGCAGCACGCCTGGGCGAGCAATGGGGCTACGACGAAATCAACCTTAACTGCGGGTGCCCGTCAGAGCGCGTGCAACGTGGCGCCTTTGGCGCCTGCCTGATGGCTGAGCCACAGCTGGTGGCCGATTGCATGAAAGCCATGCAGGACGCGGTATCCGTTCCGGTAACCGTCAAGCACCGCCTGGGTCTGGATTACGACGACAGCTATGCTTTCGTGCGCGATTTTGTCGGCGCCATACGCGATACCGGCTGCCGCGTTTTTATTGTGCATGCGCGCAACGCGGTGCTAAAAGGCTTGTCGCCCAAGCAGAACCGCGAAAAGCCGCCGCTGCGTTACGATGCGGCGGCGCGGCTGAAGGCGGACTTTCCGGATTGCCGCTTTGTGCTTAACGGAGGCATCGCCGAAGTCGAGCAGTCCATCGATTTAATGAATCAGTTTGATGGCGTGATGCTGGGCCGTGCCGCCTGGCATAACCCTGGCATCCTTAACGACATCTCGCGCAGGCAGCATCCGCATCTAGTGCATCTTGAGCCCGACCAGGTCGTGCAAGCCATGCAGCGCTACGCCGCGGGCCAGGTAAAAGATGGCGTGCCCTTGCGCATTATTGTGCGCCCACTGCTGGGCTGGATGAACGGCCGGGCAGGAGCCCGCCAGTGGCGCCGAACCTTGTCCGACCCTGCCTTGCTCGACCGCAACGATGCGCAGCTGATTGCGCAGGCCTGGTCCGACCTGATGCTGCGCAGTAACAACCAAGAGGGTGCTTACGAACTGGCGGCTTCCGAGTCGGACGGCCAGTCGCGAATATAAGCTTTCAGCATGTTGTTCTCGAACTGCTGCGCCGCCACGATAGCTTGCGCCATATCGTAAAAAGAGATGACGCCCATCAGGGTGGGGCCGTCCATGACCGGCATGTATCGGGCGTGCTTGTCCAGCATAAGGCGCTGCACTTCGTCGGCGTCGGTATTGGGCGATACGCTGACCGGCGCGTCGTCCATGATGCTGCGCACCGTGTTGGTGCCGGTGATGCCGTGGTTATCGTGCAAATGCCGGATGATTTCACGAAATGTCAGCATGCCGACCAGTTCGCCGTGCTCCATGACGACCAGTGAACCGATGTCTTGCTCGCTCATGGTTTCGAGCGCCCGCAAGATGGGCATATCGGGCGAGGCCGTGTACAGCGTGTGGCCTTTCACGCGTAAGATTTCACTGACTTTCAACATCGTGGTTCTCCTGGGTGCCTTCATGCGACACAGTAAGGCTATTTTGCCCCAACTACCGGCTTTCGGGTAGTGCGTTCGGCGGGTCGAACAAGTCGGCCAGCCGCACATCGGGTTGTTGCAGCGTAGCCTGTATGGCTTGCAGCAACTGCCGGTTTTCCGGTTCTTGCAAGCCGGGTTGCCGGCGATCGAGCAATAATTCATCAATAAGGGGCCCGAGCGTGGCTTCGCGCTGGTCCACACATAGCACCCATTGGTCGGCTTCGCCACTGTCTGTATTGACGACATAGCCCAGGCGCTTCAGTGAGGCCAATACGTGCTCAAGTTCATCCTGGTGCAGTTGCAGGTGCGCGCACAGGAAGCGCAGGCTGCGGCCAGGCGTTTGCCCCGACTGCGCGTCCCACAACATGCGCAACACCCTGATCGCGTCGACGAAGCTGCCACCGGTATAGTGCACCCAGGCCCAGCGCCGCTGACGCAGGGCGGGCAAAATGGCCGCCACGGTGGCACCCAGCAAGATCGCCAGCCATGACAGATAAATCCACAACAGGAAGATGGGCAGGGTCGCGAAGGCGCCGTAGATGACGGTATAGGAAGGGAAGCGGGTCAGGTAATAAGCAAAGCCTATACGCATGACCTCGATCACCACGGCCGTGCCTACACCGCCGGCCAGGGCGTCCTTCCACAGGACGCGTCGATTGGGCACGCCCACGAACAAGGCGGTAAAGGCCAGGGCAGTAATGACCAGCGGGACGAAAGACAGCGCAAAGGAAAGCGCCGCCGGCAGTTCCGAGACGCGGCCAATAGACTCGCTGGCCAACACTGACGTCGCCCACAGGCTGGCGCCAGTCAAGATCGGGCCCAGCGAAATAATTGCCCAATAAACCAGCATGCGCTGACGCAAGGGCCGCTGCCGCTCTACCTGCCAGATATCGTTGAACGCCTCGTCTATGGTCATGAACAGCATGATGGACGTGACGATCAGGAACAAGCTGCCTATGGCCGTCAGCCCTGAAGCCTTGGCGGCGAACTGGTTCAGGTACAGCATGACATTGTCGGAAACCGCCGGCGGCATCAGATTGCTGGTCAGGAAGCCTTCCAGCGCCATCCGAAATTCCGCAAACAGCGGAAAGGCGGTGAACAGCGCCAACACCACCGCAAGCAGGGGCACGATGGCCAGTACGGTGGTGAATGTCAGGCTGGCAGCCACCTGCATCAACTTCTTCTCGCCGGCGCGCTGCAAGGCGAAGCGCGCGATCTTCAGGGCGTTGGCCAGGCCGGTGACCGGGCTGGCTGCCGGTTCCAGGCGCGGCTCTTCGATCACGGCCGGCTCGTCGGTGTCCGGATCGCCGGCGGCTTGCTCCCTGATCTTTGCATTCGAGGTGCTTGTTGCCATGATGTCTTGCGAAAAGCGTTCATCGGGAGGTTGGGCCTGGGCCAGGCCCGCCTCTTTCGAGTGATAATACCAGCATGACTACGCAACTTAACCCTGTTTTGCGCTACGGCGCGTCCATATCGCTGATTGCGCTGATTATCCTCTGCCTGTTGTGGGAACTGCTTATCGCGCCGCTCAAGCCTGGTGGCTCGCTGCTGGCACTGAAGGTAGTGCCCTTGCTGCTGCCTTTGCGCGGCGTGCTTAAAGGGCATCTTTACACTTTGCAATGGGCAGCCATGCTGGTTCTGCTTTACTTTATGGAAGGGGTTGTTCGGGCGTGGTCCGACCCGTCCGGCATGTCGGCCATGATGGCTGGGCTGGAAATCGCCTTTTCGCTGGTGTTCTATCTGTGCGCCATTTTTTATTTACGCCCTGCCAAGCGGTCCGCGCGGCAGAAGCCGGCACGCTCGTAAGCGGCGGGGCAGTTTATTAAGGCAAGCGCATGATCCATTCTGTAAAGCAATTGGAAGTCGTCAACTCATACGCCGGATTGCCGTCCGCCTTTTACACCCGGCTTAAGCCGCAGCCGCCCAATGCGCCACGGTTGTTGCATGCCAACCCGGATGTCGCCGCGCTGCTGGGCTTGTCGCCCGATGCCTTGCGTGAACCCGAGTTCCTGGAAGTATTTTCCGGTCAACAAGCTTTGCCTGGCGGCGACACGCTGGCTGCCGCATATAGCGGGCATCAGTTCGGCATCTGGGCCGGGCAATTGGGCGATGGCCGTGCACACCTGCTGGGCGAGGTCGTGACGCCCAACGGCAACTGGGAGCTGCAACTGAAGGGTTCGGGCCGGACCCCGTATTCGCGCATGGGCGACGGCAGGGCGGTGTTGCGCTCATCTGTGCGCGAGTACCTGGCTGGCGAAGCCATGGTGGGGTTGGGCATACCGACCACGCGCGCTCTGGCGCTGGTCGTGTCCGACGACCCCGTCTATCGCGAGACGGTCGAAACTACAGCTATCGTGACCCGTGTGGCGCCCAGCTTCGTGCGCTTCGGTTCGTTCGAGCACTGGTCCGGCAACCCCGATAATTTGCGGGCCTTGCTTGATTACGTCGTGGCTCGCTACTACCCGGAATGCCGCGTAGGGCAAGCGGGCAACAAAGAAGACGAGGCTGCGACGGTGCTGCGCTTCCTGGAGGCCGTCCTGGTTCGCACCGCCCGCATGGTTGCAGACTGGCAGACAGCCGGCTTTTGCCATGGCGTAATGAACACCGACAATATGTCCATCCTGGGGTTGACGATCGATTACGGCCCCTATGGTTTCATGGACGCGTTTCGCGTCGACCATATCTGCAACCACAGCGATACGCAGGGTCGTTATGCCTGGAACGCCCAGCCATCGGTGGCCAACTGGAATCTCTATCGCCTGGCCAGTGCACTGCTGGGCCTGGGCGTCGAAGCGGATGCACTGAAAGAAGTGCTGCAACAGTACGAAGCCGTATTTTTAGAGGCTTACCGTGGCAACCTGACACGCAAGCTCGGCCTGCTGCAATGGGGCGCGAACGATGACGAATTGCTGGATGACTGGTGGCGCCTGCTGCACAATCAGCGGGCGGATTTCACATTGAGCTTTCGCACGCTGGCCAGGGTGGGCAGTAACCAGGATGCCTTTCTTGCACATTTCGAAGATCGCGCCGCGGCCCTTGCATGGCTGGAGCGCTACAAGCAGCGGCTGGCAAGCGAAGATCGGCCCGAGGCCGAGCGCGTCGCGCAGATGGATCGTGCCAACCCGCTATATGTGCTTCGCAATCACTTGGCCGAGAACGCCATCCGCGCAGCCGCAAAGGGTGATGCCGGCGAGATCGACACACTGCTCGATTTATTGCGCGACCCCTATACTGAAAGGCCAGGCTTCGAGGCGTACGCAGCCGCGCCGCCCGAATGGGCCAGCCAGCTCGAAGTCAGTTGTTCCTCGTAAGCGCGCCAAGTGCGTATTCTTTCTCTTCAACCATAAAAAAAGAACTATGTCCGGCAATACCCTAGGTAAATTATTCTGTGTCTCGAATTTCGGGGAATCTCATGGCCCGGCCATCGGCGCAGTAGTCGATGGCTGCCCCCCAGGCTTGCCGCTGGACGAGGCTGACATCCAGTTCGAGCTTGATCGCCGCCGTCCCGGTACCTCGCGTCATGTCACCCAGCGTCAGGAGGCCGATCAGGTAGAGATTCTGTCCGGTGTTTATCAGGGGATGACCACAGGCACGCCAATAGGGCTGCTGATACGTAACGTGGATGCGCGCAGCAAAGACTACAGCAACATCACCGACACCTTCCGTCCCGGGCACGCCGACTACACCTATTGGCGTAAGTACGGCGAGCGCGATCCGCGCGGTGGCGGGCGCTCCTCGGCCCGCTTGACGGCACCGACGGTGGCCGCAGGCGCCATTGCCAAAAAATGGCTGACACAGACCTATGGCGTGACCGTGCGCGGCTACATGAGCCAATTAGGGCCGATCCCGATTCCGTTCGAATCCTGGGAGCATGTGGCTAACAACCCGTTTTACGCACCCAATGCGCAGATTGTCCCCGAGCTGGAACAATATATGGATCAACTGCGGCGCGATGGCGATTCGGTGGGCGCGCGCATCGAAGTGGTCGCCGAGAACCCGCCGCCTGGATGGGGCGAGCCGCTATACGACCGCCTGGATGCTGATATTGCGCATGCGATGATGGGGCTGAATGCCGTCAAGGGCGTGTCCATCGGGGCCGGTTTCGATTGCGTGTCGCAACGCGGGTCAGAGCACGGCGACGAACTCACCCCCGATGGATTCCTCAGCAATCATGCGGGCGGTGTGCTGGGCGGGATTTCATCCGGTCAGCCCATTACCGTATCGCTTGCCATCAAGCCGACTTCCAGTATCCGCATCGAGCGGCAGTCCATCAATCGCGCCGGAGAGCCTGTACAGGTGCAGACCTTGGGCCGCCATGATCCCTGCGTCGGCATCCGCGCCACCCCTATTGTTGAAGCCCTGCTTGCCATTGTGTTGATGGACCACGCACTGCGTCATCGTGCTCAGTGCGGCACCGAAACCACAAATCCCTAGGAGTACCCGCTATATGAATACTACTTATCTCTTGAGCCGACGCTTCGTTTCGGGCGCTGTGTTGGCAGCCGCCACTGCCCTGGGCGGATGTGCGGCCGTGCAGACCACAGATTCCGGCACGGTGGGCGTGGATCGCAAGCAATACATGTCGGGCATGGTATCCGAGCAGGCGTTGCAGCAGGAAGCGGCGCAACAGTACAGCAGCCTGCTGTCCGAGGCGAAGGCCAAGGGAGCGCTGGATCGCGATGCAGCCCAGACGCAACGGGTCCAGGCCATAGCGCGCAAGCTGATTGCCCAGGTCAGTGTTTTTCGCCCTGACGCCGCCAACTGGAAATGGGATGTCCATGTGCTTAGCCTGGACGAAGTCAACGCCTGGTGCATGCCGGGTGGCAAGATCGCCGTCTATACCGGCCTGATCAACAAGATCAAGCCCACCGATGCCGAGCTGGCAGCCGTCATTGGCCACGAGATGGCGCATGCGCTGCGCGAACACGCTCGCGAACAGGTGTCGCAGCAGATGGTCACCAATATGGGCTTGTCAGTCCTATCGGCAGTGACCGGCATGGGTGCCACTGCCGACCTGGGCGGGGCGCTGAGCGAAGTGATGTTCACCTTGCCCAATAGCCGTACCGCCGAGGCAGAAGCCGATCGCATCGGTGTCGAGCTTGCGGCGCGTGCCGGCTATGATCCGCGCGCTGCCGTGACGCTGTGGCAAAAGATGGGGGCGCTGAGCGCCGGCAATGCGCCACCTGAATTCCTGTCTACCCACCCATCGGCGGCCAGCCGTAGCACCGACCTTACCGAGGCGGCCAACAAAGTCATGCCGCTATATCAGCAGGCCGGCGGCAAGTAGGCGGCAAATAGCGCTAGCTTGCGGCGGAGGCCATCATGCTGGTGGTCCTCCGCAGCGACGCCTGTATCCGAGTCAGCGTAGCACTGCTAGTACCAGTATAAGCACTTGCCTTGTACCAGGTTGAGGCAATGGCATAATAAGCCTATCCGCCTTTTTCCCTATCCATTTCAAGAGCATATCCATGGCCCTGACCCTATACGACAAACTCTGGGACGCGCATGTCGTGCACCAAGAGTCGGACGGCACCTGTCTGCTGTACATCGACCGACACCTGGTGCATGAAGTCACCAGCCCGCAAGCTTTCGAAGGCCTGAGCATCGCTGGGCGCAAGCCGTGGCGCCTGGGCGCCAACCTGGCTGTGGCCGACCATAACGTGCCGACCAGCGGCCGCGCTCAAGGTATTTCTGACCCGATTTCGCGCCTGCAGGTAGACACCCTGGACGACAACTGCGAGAAGTACGGCATCACTCAGTTCCGCATGAACGACGTGCGCCAGGGCATAGTCCACATCATCGGCCCCGAGCAGGGCGCCACCTTGCCTGGCATGACCATCGTCTGTGGCGATTCCCATACCAGTACACATGGTGCCGTGGGCGCCCTGGCCTTCGGCATAGGCACCTCGGAAGTCGAGCACGTGCTGGCCACCCAAACCTTGTTAATGAAAAAGAACAAGAACATGCTGGTGCGCATCGAGGGCGAGCTGCCCTTTGGCTGCACCGCCAAGGACCTGGTCCTGTATGTCATCGGCAAGATCGGCACGGCCGGCGGCACTGGCTACGCCATCGAGTTCGGTGGCAGCACCATGCGCGCCTTGTCAGTCGAAGGACGCATGACGGTCTGTAATATGGCCATCGAAGCCGGCGCCCGATCCGGCATGGTGGCGGTCGACCAGAAAACCATAGACTACTTCCGCGGCCGGCCTTACGCACCTACCGGTGCGCTGTGGGATCAGGCGGTCGAGTACTGGCGCACCCTGCACACGGACGAAGGCGCAAGCTTCGATCGTGTGGTCGAGATCGATGCACGTCAGATAACACCGCAGGTGTCATGGGGCACATCGCCCGAAATGGTGTTGCCCGTAGATGCCCGTGTGCCGGATCCCGACAAGGAAAAAGACGACGTCAAGCGCAGCGGCATGGAAAGGGCGCTGCAGTATATGGGCCTGAAGCCCAACACGCCGCTGGTCGATATCAAGCTGGACCGCATCTTCATCGGCTCGTGCACGAATGCCCGTATCGAAGACCTGCGTGCGGCGGCCAGTGTGGCGCGCGGCAAGCGGGTGGCAAGCTCCATCAAGCAGGCCATGGTGGTTCCAGGTTCCGGCCTGGTCAAGCTGCAAGCCGAAAAGGAAGGGCTGGACAAGGTCTTCCTGGACGCCGGGTTTGAATGGCGCGAGCCGGGCTGCTCGATGTGCCTGGCCATGAATGCCGATCGCCTCGAGCCTGGCGAGCGCTGTGCCTCCACGTCCAACCGGAACTTCGAAGGTCGGCAAGGGCAGGGCGGGCGCACCCATCTGGTCAGCCCCGCAATGGCAGCGGCAGCGGCCATCGCCGGTCATTTTGTTGATGTACGGACGCAACGATAGGAAGCCATCATGCAAGCATTTACTACACATCACGGATTGGTGGCGCCGCTGGATCGCGAGAACGTCGATACCGACCTGATCATTCCCAAGCAGTTTCTGAAGTCCATCAAGCGTACGGGTTTTGGCCCCAACTTGTTCGATGAATTGCGTTATCTGGACCACGGCGAGCCGGGCATGGACAATTCCAAGCGGCCGCTGAACCCAGACTTTGTGCTGAACCAGCCGCGCTATCAGGGGGCATCCATCTTGTTGGCGCGCAAGAACTTCGGTTGCGGTTCCAGCCGCGAGCACGCACCCTGGGCACTGACGCAATATGGCTTTCGCGCCATCATTGCGCCCAGCTACGCCGACATTTTCTTCAACAACAGCTATAAGAATGGTTTGCTGCCTATCGTCCTGCCCGAGTTGCAGGTGGCGCGGCTGTTCGATGAAGCGAAGGCCTTTGTTGGCTACAAATTGCGTATCGACCTCGAACGCCAGGTGGTCATTACACCTGACGATCGCGAATTGGCATTCGATGTCGAGCCATTCCGCAAGCATTGCCTGATTAACGGTCTTGATGAAATCGGCCTGACTCTGCAAAAGTCCGACCTGATACGCAGCTTCGAAGCCGAAAGGCTGGCCAAGCATCCTTGGCTCGAGTCGCGACCAATAGCCTGAGCCCCCTTGGCCAAGGTCGGCCAACCAACTACGTAAACGAAGGGCTGCGGCAACGCCGCCCTTTTTCCGCATTCAACTTCAGGAACACCATGACACATAAAATAGCCGTGCTGCCGGGCGATGGTATCGGCCCCGAAATTACCGAACAGGCCGTCAGGGTATTGACGGCGCTGGGTCTGGACCTTGACCTGCAGACCGCTCCTGTGGGTGGCGCCGCTTATGAGGCCGAGGGGCACCCCTTGCCCGCCGCTACGCTGAATCTCGCGCTTGATTCCGCAGCGATTCTGTTCGGTGCCGTGGGCGACTGGAAGTACGACCAGTTGGCCCGCGAGTTACGCCCCGAGCAGGCCATTTTGGGCTTGCGCAAGGCGCTGGGTCTGTTTGCCAACCTGCGACCCGCCATCCTGTACCCGCAGCTGGCCAATGCTTCGTCGCTTAAGCCCGAGATCGTGGCCGGCCTGGACATCCTGATCGTGCGCGAACTGACTGGCGACATCTATTTTGGCCAGCCTCGCGGTGTGCGCGAAGTTGCCGATGGCCCCTTCAAGGGCGAGCGCCAGGGCTACGACACCATGCATTACGCCGAATCCGAAGTGCGACGCATTGCCCATGTGGCGTTTCGCGCCGCGCAAAAGCGCAACAAACGCCTGTGCAGCGTGGACAAGGCCAACGTGCTCGAGACTTCCCAGTTTTGGCGCGACATCATGATAGCGGTCGCGCCCGAATATCCCGACGTCACTCTCTCGCACATGTACGTCGACAACGCGGCCATGCAGCTGGTGCGCGAGCCCAAGGCGTTCGACGTCGTGGTTACCGGCAATTTGTTTGGCGACATTCTCTCTGACGAAGCCGCCATGCTGACCGGGTCTATCGGCATGCTGCCGTCTGCGTCCCTGAACGCCTCCAACCAAGGCCTTTACGAACCCAGCCATGGCTCCGCGCCTGATATCGCCGGCCAGAACATGGCCAATCCCCTGGCGACCATCCTGTCGGCAGCGATGCTGCTGCGCTACTCCTTGAACCAAGGCGCGCAGGCAGACCGTATCGAAGCCGCCGTGCAGGCTGTTCTGGAGCAAGGATTGCGCACCGCTGACATCTACGAAGCCGGCACAGACAAGGTTACAACCAGCCAAATGGGTGATGCCGTGCTGAAAGCATTAAAATAATGCTACAGACGTATTTTTTATTCTTTTTTAAAGTGACAGCAACATGAGCCAAGCAGTAGGTTTAGTCGGTTGGCGCGGCATGGTGGGCTCGGTCCTGATGCAGCGCATGCGCGACGAGAATGATTTTTCTTTGTTTCAGCCGGTGTTTTTCTCGACCAGCAATGCTGGCGGAGCGGCACCTTCGTGGGCGGATGGCGCAGGTGCGCTGCAAGATGCTTACGACATCGACACACTGAAAAAACTTCCCGTCATTCTTACCGCTCAGGGCGGCGACTATACCAATGCGGTCTATCCCAAGCTGCGCGCTGCAGGGTGGGATGGGGTCTGGATCGACGCGGCCAGCTCGCTGCGCATGGCCGACGATGCCATCATCGTGCTGGATCCCGTCAACCGGCCCGTCATCGATGCCGCCTTGAAGCGCGGCGTCAAGAACTTCATTGGTGGCAACTGTACCGTCAGTTGCATGCTGATGGGCATGGCCGGCTTGTTCAATGAAGACCTCATCGATTGGATGAGCAGCATGACTTACCAGGCCGCTTCTGGCGGTGGTGCTCAACACATGCGCGAACTGCTCACGCAGTTTGGCACCCTGAATGCCGCGGTCAGGCCGCTGTTGGACGACCCCGCGGCTGCAATACTCGAGATCGATCGCGGTGTACTCACAGCCCAGCAGGATGCCGACCTGGCCCGCGAGCATTTTGGCGTACCGCTGGGTGGCAGCCTGATCCCCTGGATAGACAAGGATCTGGGCAATGGCGTGTCGCGCGAAGAATGGAAGGCCGAAGCCGAGACCAACAAAATTCTTGGGCGCGGACCAGCCTTTGGAACGCCCGCCACGCCGATCGACGGCTTGTGCGTGCGTATTGGCGCCATGCGCTGCCATAGCCAGGCCCTCACGATCAAGCTCAAGCGCGATGTTCCCCTCGATGAAGTCGCCGACATCCTGGCTCAAGGCTCGGACTGGGCCAAGGTCGTGCCTAACGAGCGCGAAGCCACCATGCAGCAACTGACGCCAGTTGCCGTTACCGGTACGATGGATATTCCCGTAGGCCGCTTGCGCAAGATGTCGATGGGCGACGAGTACCTCAGCGCCTTCACGGTAGGAGATCAGCTATTATGGGGCGCCGCTGAACCGCTACGCCGCATGTTGCGTATAACTTTGGGTGAACTATAAAAATGAATTTGTCCCGCTGTGTGTCTTCGTCTTTAGCGTTAGTTTCAGATACTAAACCTTTGATCGGGGCACTAGCGGCGGCATTGTTCATGTGCTCGACCGCCCAGGCCGCAAGCCTGGGCCATTCGCGCGTTGTCTCGGCACTGGGCCAGCCGCTACATATCAATGTTCCCATTATCGAACTGAGTGCTGACGACCTGCGCACGCTGGCGGTGTCGCCAGCACCGGCACCGGCATGGGCGCAGGCGGGGCTGACCCCTCCGGTCGATCTGAACACACTGCAACTGCGACTGGCCGACGGTTACGCGCCGGGTACAAAAGTTGTAGAGCTTCGGTCCAGCCAGCCCTTCGACAAGGCTGTGGCTGATGTCTTGCTGGACGTACGTACTGCCTCGGGCCAGCAGCGCTATCAGGTCAGCCTGTTGACGCAAGGCGGCACAGGTGTGGCAGCGGCCCAGCGTAGCGCCGAACTGCGCGGTGCCGGTAGCGCGGCCTCAGCCAGTGCATTGGCTGCGCAGCGCGCCATAAGCGTCAAGCGGGGCGACACCATGTTCGCCATCGCACGACGTCACGCCGTTCAGGGCGTTACCGTCTATCAAATGATGATTGCTCTGCAAAAGGCCAATCCGCAGGCCTTCATTCACGAAAACATCAATCTGGTCAAAGCCGGCGCCACGCTGCAGATGCCCGACATGGCCGCATTGACGGCAATCTCCGATCGCGAAGCGCGGCGCCTGTTCATGAAGCAGGCCCACGAGTTCGCGTTGTATCGCCAACGTGCAGCGGGTGGTGCCGCCACAGTAAGCCAGGATGCGGCCGCTTCGGGCGTGGTGTCCACACAAGGCGCGGCGACGGCCCAAGAGCCCGCCGGCACGCCGCGCGATCAATTGCGACTGTCCGGTGCGGCCAGTAATGCAGGCTCCGCCAGCGGCCGACAGACAGCCGGCACAGATACCACTGCAGCGGGCGGCCAGCAGGGCGCTACGGGTGCCGGTGGGGCGCAAGGCGCCGATGTCCAGGCCGATGACAGCGTCGCTGCGCGCAAGAATCTGCAAGAGGCCCAAGACCGTGTGTCGACGCTTGAAGATAACGTAAAGCATCTTAACCAGGCCTTGCAAGCGCAAGGTGCAGCGGCATCCGGTCTGGTTGTCGAAGGCGCAAAGAGCCTGACGCAGACATTCTCCGACGATAAGGCCGCCTCGAATGGCCAGCAAGCAGCCGGTGGTGCTGCATCGCCGGGCACGGCAGCAGGCAGCGCCACAGGCCAGTCCACCGCGGATGCCAGCCTAGGCAATGCGGGCGCAAGCGCAACTGCCGGCAACGGGCAAGCGGCGAACAACGCCGCTACAGCGGGCAGCACGGGCGGCGCGGCTGCAACGGGTGGCGCGGGGCCGGGCACTGATGCCGCGGCAGCCGGCTCGAATGCCGCAGCAGGCGCCACCGGCAGTAGTGACAATGGCGGCAATGGCGGCAACGGGGCAGCCGATTCAGGCAAGGCCGCTGCGGGGGCCAGCAATGGCGCCCCGGCTTCAGGTAATGCCGCCACCGGTTCCAGTAATGTCGCCCCGGGCTCGGGTAATGCCGCGTCCGGCGCCGGCAGCGTCGCCTCGGGTTCAAGTGGCGCCGCGCTCGGCTCCGGCAACGCCGCCGCGGGTTCAGGCAATGTCGGGTCCGGCTCAGGCAGCGCTCCAAGCAGTTCAAATGGCGCGGCCGCCGGCTCCAGCGGCGCCGCCGATTCAAACAATGCAACAGAGGCAGGAAGCACCGTGTCGTGGTTACAAGAGCATATGCTGGGTGTCATTACCGGCGTGTTGGCGTTCATCGTATTGATCATTGCCTGGCTGTTGCGCCGGGCGAACGCCGCCCGCGACGAAGGCAACGGCGGCCTGATTACTGAAGCCATGGTTCGCGAGAAGCTCGACCAGATCAATCTGGACTTTGAGCAGCAGTCTTCAGACGACGCCGCTCGCCGAAAAGAGTAAGCCGCCATGCCACGAGTGGCACTGGGCATTGCTTATGATGGTTCTGACTGGCTGGGCTGGCAAACCCAGAAGGGCGGCGGCACCGTGCAGGATACCCTCGAGGGTGCCTTGGCCAGGTTCCTGGCACTGCCGGTAAATACCTTCTGCGCGGGGCGTACCGATACGGGCGTCCACGCCCTGGGGCAGGTGGTTCATCTGGACACCACCGCAACGCGGCGCATGGAATCCTGGGTGCGCGGCTTGAATGCCTTGCTGCCTTCCAGCATAGCCGTCCAGTGGGCATGCGAAGTGCCAGAAACTTTCCATGCCCGCTATTCGGCGACATCGCGCAGCTACGTGTATCTGGTACGCAATACGCGGCTGCGATCACCGCTGATGCATGGGCGCGCTGGCTGGGTATACCACCCTCTGGATCTGCTGCGCATGCAGCAGGCCATGGTGCACTTGCTGGGCCGCCATGACTTCAGCAGCTTTCGCTCGTCGCAGTGTCAGGCGGCCAGTCCGGTGCGCGATCTGTTGCAGGCCGACGTACGGCAGTTCGGCGATTACTTCATGTTCACCTTCAAGGCCAATGCGTTCCTGCACCACATGATACGCAACCTGATGGGCGCCATCATCTACATCGGACAAGCCAAGCAAGAGCCGGAATGGATCCTTGACTTATTGAGCCAGCGCGATCGCAAGCGCTCCGCGCCAACGTTTTCAGCAGCCGGGCTATATCTGGCTCATGCCGCCTATCCGGCAGAGTTTTCACTGCCCGATACGCCCGCCAGCGCAGCTGTACTCTCGCATCTGGGCATACAGATGCCATCGGGGTAGGCTGGGGCATACACCAACAGGCAAAGCAGAGCAGATCGGATAGAATCCATCCGTTTCGATCTGACACACTCGTCTATACTCGTCAGGTTTTACCAAGCTCACGCTTATCGGCGTGCACGAACAACCGGACTCTTCCTACCCCTAAGTGGTCCCCATGAATTTCTTCCTGTCTATCTCCAGAGCCATTGACGCGATCAACACGCGCATCGGCCAGGCCGTTATCTGGCTGACGCTTGTCGTCGTGCTGGTCAGCGCCACCAATGCCGTCGTCCGCAAGGTCTTCAATGTCAGCTCCAATGCCTGGCTTGAGCTGCAATGGTATTTGTTTGGCGCGATCTTCCTGCTTGCGGCCGGCTACACCTTCCTGCGCAACGAGCACGTGCGCGTGGATGTGCTGTCTCAACGGCTTTCTCGCCGTACGCAAATCTACATCGAGATATTCGGCATCGTATTTTTTCTGTTCCCTGCGTGCGCGTTGATTTTCTGGCTTTCCTTGCCGTTCTTCTACGAGTCGCTGGTTCTTCATGAGCTCTCATCCAATACCGGCGGGCTGATACGCTGGCCGGTCAAGTTGCTGATCCCGGTAGGCTTTTTCCTGCTTATCCTTGCTGGCGTATCGCAATTGATCAAGTGTGTGGGCTTCCTGAAGGGCGTCTGCCCTGATCCGATGGCTCTGCCGGATGGTAAAAGCGCCGAAGAGGCACTGGCGGATGAAATCCGCCGCCAGGCAGAACAAGACGCGGCTGATGCCACTACACACACCACTACTGGCAGGGGCCTCTGATCATGGAGTTCTTCATCGATAATCTGGCTCCGATCATGTTCATCAACCTGATCGTCTTCTTGTTGCTGGGCTTCCCGGTGGCTTTTTCGCTGGCCGCCAACGGTATCTTATATGGCTTGGTGGCTATCGACCTGGGCCTGATGCAGCCGGCGCTGTTCCAGGCCTTGCCGCAGCGGGTATTCGGTATTGTGGCCAACGACACACTGCTGGCGGTTCCCTTCTTCACCCTCATGGGGCTCATACTGGAACGCTCCGGCATGGCTGAAGATTTGCTCGAAACCGTCGGGCAATTGTTTGGCCCCGTGCGGGGCGGGCTGGCGATTGCAGTGGTGGTGGTCGGGGCCATGCTGGCCGCCACGACCGGCGTGGTGTCGGCGTCGGTCATCTCGATGGGGCTTATTTCTTTACCCATCATGTTGCGCTATGGTTACGACAGGCGGTTGGCAACCGGCGTCATAGCGGCCTCCGGCACCTTGTCGCAGATCATTCCACCTTCGCTGGTGCTGATCATCCTGGCCGACCAGCTGGGTCGCTCCATCGGCGATATGTACCGGGGCGCTATGGTACCGGGCCTGCTCCTGGCGGGTAGCTATATTGCCTACGTCGTGCTCATGTCTTTTCTCAAGCCGACCAGTGCGCCCGCCCTACCGCAAGAGGCACGCATCTACGACAGGCCCGATGGCACGCGCGGGCTGCGCTCATTAGTCGTGCTTACGGTCATTGCCTCGACCGTCTCTTACTTCGCCACGCAGCATTACTTCAGCGAGCACACGCAGGTGCCGGTCGATGAGCGCGTCGTGATCAGTCTGGTGGCCTGGGGCATTACGGCGCTGATCATCGCCCTGGCCAACAAGGTGCTAAGGCTGGGTCTGCTGTCCCCCATTGCTGAACGGGTCACGTTCGTGATGATCCCGCCGTTGTTCCTTATTTTCCTGGTGCTGGGTACTATCTTCATTGGCGTTGCGACGCCTACCGAAGGCGGGGCCATGGGTGCCGTCGGTGCCTTGGCCATGGCGGTATCCCGAGGCCGTTTCTCCTGGACATTGCTCAAGCAAGCCATGGACACCACCACCAAGCTGTCCTGCTTTGTCGTGTTCATTTTGGTGGGCTCCACGGTATTCAGCCTGAGCTTCCGAGGCATCAATGGGGATATGTGGGTCGAACACCTGCTGATCGGTCTGCCGGGAGGAGAGTGGGGCTTCCTGATCGTGGTCAGCCTGCTGACCTTCTTCCTGGCGTTCTTTCTGGATTTTTTCGAACTCGCATTCATTATTATTCCGCTACTCGGACCCGTCGCCGACAAGATGGGCATAGACCTGATCTGGTTTGGGATCTTGCTGGCAGTCAATATGCAAACCTCGTTCATGCATCCGCCGTTTGGCTTCGCCCTGTTTTATTTGCGATCGGTGGCGCCCAAGGACGACTATCACGACCGGATCACCGGCAAGGTGATACCCAAGGTCACCACTGGGCAGATTTATTGGGGCTCGGTACCATTTATCTGCATACAGGTCGCGATGGTAGCCGCCGTCATGATTTTCCCGGGTATGGTTACCCACTATAAGAGCGACGCGGTGGTGGTAGATCCGTCCACAATTACGTTCGGGAATGAAGGCATGTACGGTGCGGGACAATATGGTGGTGGCGGGGCTGAAGATCCTGGCTCCGCTTTTCAGTAGGACATGGCAGCGATGACAACTGCACAACGAACCCGCGTCAAGGTCTGCGGCCTGACCCGGCCTGAAGACGTGGAAGCCGCCGTGCAGGCGGGGGTGGATGCGATCGGCCTGGTTTTTTATCCTTCCAGCAAGCGTGCGGTAAGTCTGTCGCAGGCCAGCCGGTTGCGCAACGCCGTGCCCCCCTTTGTCAGCGTCACGGCGCTGTTCGTCAACGCCGCAGTCGACCAGGTGCAGGCCGTCATCGACCAGGTCGCTCCCGATGTACTTCAATTTCACGGCGACGAACAACCTGACTACTGCGAGGGCTTCGGCAAGCGTTATATCCGTGCCTTCCGCGTGGGTGCGCCCGGCCTGGACACCCCGGCATCCTTGCTGGACGAGTGCCGGCGTTATGCGTCGGCTACCGCTTGGTTGTTCGACAGCTATAGCGCGGGTTACGGCGGTAGCGGCCATGCCTTCGATGCGCAGCTGCTGTCCAAGGTGTCCAGCGCGACCGACAGCAGGCCGGTCATACTTGCCGGTGGCTTGACTGTAGCGACCGTAGCGGCCTCCATCCGCGCCGTAAGGCCTTATGCAGTGGATGTAAGCAGCGGTGTTGAAAGCGCGCCTGGCATCAAGTCATCCGAAAAAATTGCCGCCTTCATTCAAAGCGTAGCGGCGGCATAGGGAGACAGCATGGGCGCGCTCAACCGTGACGATTGTTTGCAGTTGGACCAGAACGACCCTCTGGCGACCTTGCGCAACGAATTTTCGATTCCCTCCGGTCTCATCTATCTGGACGGCAATTCCTTGGGTGCCCAGCCCCGCACAGCGGCCACGCGCGCACAAGAGGTGGTGGCGCAAGAGTGGGGCGAGGGCCTGATACGTAGCTGGAATACGGCGGGTTGGTTCGACCTGCCGCTACGCCTGGGCGACAAACTTGCTCCGCTGATTGGGGCCGGAGCGGGCGAGGTCGTGATCAGCGACTCCACCTCCATCAATCTATTCAAGGCATTGGCCGCCGCAGTGCATAGCCAAGCCACCCGCCAGGCGACGAGCGCACGTCGCATCATCGTGACCGAAGCCAGCAATTTCCCGACTGATGTCTATATTGCGCAGGGCTTGAGCACCTGGCTGGACCGAGGCTATCAGTTGCGCCTGGTGAATACACCTGACGAGTTGGCGGCAGCCATCGATGATGACGTGGCGGTGGTGATGTTGACTCACGTGAACTATCGCACGGGGCACATGTTGGATATGGCCGGGCTGACCGAGCTGGCTCACGCGAACCAGGCACTGGTGGTCTGGGACCTGGCCCATTCGGCGGGTGCCGTCCCGGTCGATTTAACGGCGGCCAACGCCGATTACGCCGTGGGCTGCACCTATAAATACCTGAATGGCGGCCCCGGGGCGCCCGCATTTATCTGGGTGGCGCCGCGGCACTTGCCGGCCTTCCGCCATCCCTTGTCGGGCTGGTGGAGCCATGCGCAGCCTTTCGCCATGCTGCCCGAATATCAGCGCCATTCGGGCATCCGCGCCGCGCTTTGCGGTACCCAACCCATGGTGTCGATGGCGCTGGTGGAATGCGGGCTGGATATCTTCGCACAAACCGATATGGCAGCACTGCGCCGCAAGTCGCTGGCCCTGACCGATTTGTTTATCTCGCTGGTTGAAACCATGTGCGTGGGCCATGGACTGCAGTTGGTTACCCCGCGCTGTCATGAGCAGCGGGGCAGCCAGGTCAGCTTCAGCCACCCTCATGGTTACGCCGTCATGCGAGCACTGATAGAGCAGGGCGTTATCGGCGACTATCGCGATCCTGGCATCATGCGCTTCGGGTTTACGCCGTTGTATCTGCGCTACGTTGATGTATGGGATGCCGTCCTGGCCCTGAAGCGCATCCTGGACGAGTCCGCCTATGACGCCCAGGTGCAGCCCGAGGCAGTCACCTGACTTGCCTTCCGTAGACCTGCCGTCGCCGTATAAGGCAGTGCACCACTTTCATACTTTTGTAATAAGATTGGAGTATTTGCATCTCTGTTCGCGAGGCATGTTCCATGAGCTACGGCACGTTTATTGGTGAACTGAAAAAAGGCATCGAAGGGCAAATCACCGCTTACGACAGCAAACCCATGCATGATGGCTGCATCATCTATTTGAAAAAATCCGGGGAACGCATCTTCGTCCAAGCGACCGTTATCGATCATCATCGCTCTGATGCCATCGCCTTGTTGCGAGCCAAGATACGCGAAGGGTTGGGCAGTACATCCCGGCTGGTGCTGGGTATACAAAACGACGAGCTTAAGTTTTGGGAAGACAGTGCCAGTGATGCCGGCACTGTGGTAGACAGTCTGGTAGGCAGTGCGGCCTGAGGGTCGACTCAGAATTTATACTGAAGTCCTGCGACGAATAAATTGTATTTCTGGCGCCCCTGGTTCACGTGCCATGTCGTAGTTGGGAAGTGCTCCCCGGGGTAATTGGTCGATCCGAAGGTATAACTCGTTGCGTCGATGGAAAGATGCCGATATTCGGCAAACAGAGATAGGTTTTCGTATATCTCCCCTTTGATCCCTGCTTTAAATTGCAAGGCAAACGCAGAGTCCGACGCGTCCGGATCTGAGTTGAAGTGATTGATACCGGGCTCAGAAGGGTTCGTCGAGTCTGACCTTTTGATCGACGTAAAGGCCGCTCCCGCTCCCAGCCCAATGTACGGCAAAATCTTCCCCGAGTACGGCGTTTGAAGCGTAAGGGTCGCGTTCGCAAGCAAAACGGTGGCCGTCATGGGGATGGTCACATACTGGGTGCCCAAGAATCTAGGGGTAACCGGCATCTCGCCAGTTGGCGTATGCTTTCCAAGATAGATGCCCTCAAGCTCGGCACCTGGCATCAAGCTCCATTTGGATGTTCCGAGATTCCAGCGATTCCATTCATAACCCACATGGGCTCCACCCACCGTAACGCGGGTACCGCTACCTGTGTATCCCCGGGCATTGATCGGTAGATACCTGAATTCGGCAGGGAGGTGGACGGCACCTCTCTGTTGCAGGCTTGCCGAAGAGGCCGAGCCGAAGCCGCCGAACAAACCGATGTACGCGCCTTGCTCACTGGATGCGTCTGCCGCGAACCCAGTTTCTGCCGCCAAAAAGGAAGTCAGCACCAATAGAAGGCTTGATGTCTTTCCCACGCGCCCGTCCTCCAGAATTTCCGGTTAACAATCGTTACAAGGCGCATGGTAGCCTGTTCGTCCTGGTCACTCAAGAGCGCCAAAGCGTAGGCCGTACTGAGCCAGCGGGCTATAGTTTATTCAGAGGGTTTGGCCGTGAAGTAAGCCGATGAGGGAACGCGCGAGGCGTTTTAAGACAGAGAAATGGTAGGCAGTACTGGATTCGAACCAGCGACCTCTACGATGTCAACGTAGCGCTCTAACCAACTGAGCTAACCGCCTAGAAAGAACGAGATTCTAGCGTACCGAAAGAGGCTTGTCAAAAGCTGGTTTGCCTACCATGTTGCGCCGTGTCAAAACGCGCAGCAGGTGTTACACTAGGGCACAATACTTTAGCCCATTACCGACGACTCTATCAGCATGAACGCTACGCGAACTACAACCTGGCTTTTATCGTAGTCGCCGCGTGTTGTTCATTCGCTTACCAGCAAAATCAACATACCCCCAACGCGGCTAGTGCCGCGTTTTTGCATTTTCAGGACACCTTTTATGGTTCAGATCACTTTACCCGACGGCTCGCAGCGCGAGTTCCCCGGACCAGTCAGTGTCAGCGACGTTGCCCACTCCATAGGCACGGGGCTGGGACGCGCAGCACTTGCCGGTCGGGTAACAGTGGCAGGCGCGGAGCCGCGCCTGGTCGATACCAGCCACGTTATCGAGCAAGACAGCCACCTGGCCATCATCACCGCCAAGGACGCCGATGGCGTTGACGTTATACGTCACTCGACCGCGCACTTGCTGGCCTACGCCGTCAAGTCGCTGTTTCCCGAAGCCCAGGTAACCATCGGGCCGGTCATCGACAACGGCTTTTATTACGACTTCTCGTATAAGCGTCCCTTTACGCCGGAAGACCTGGAAGCCATCGAGAAAAAGATGGCAGAACTCGCCCGCAAGGACGAACCAGTTACCCGCGAAGAATGGCTGCGCGATGATGCGGTGGCTTATTTCAACAGTATCGGCGAGACCTACAAGGCGGAAATCATCGCCTCCATCCCGTCCAACGAGCCCATCAGCCTGTATCGCGAGGGCGACTTCATCGACTTGTGCCGTGGACCTCACGTGCCCTCGACCGGCAAGCTGAAGGTCTTCAAGCTGATGAAGGTCGCCGGTGCCTATTGGCGCGGCGACAGCAACAACGAGATGCTGCAACGTATCTACGGAACGGCCTGGGCCTCCAAAGAAGAGCAAAGCGCGTATCTGACCATGCTCGAGGAAGCCGAGAAACGCGACCACCGCAAGCTGGGCCGCGAGCTGGACCTCTTTCATTTCCAGGACGAGGCCCCAGGCCTGATTTTCTGGCATCCCAAGGGCTGGGTGCTTTGGCAGCAGGTAGAGCAGTACATGCGCGCGGTGTATCGCGACAATGGCTATCAGGAAGTCAAGGCGCCGCAGATCCTGGACTTATCCCTTTGGAAAAAGACCGGCCACTGGGACAACTACGCCGAAAACATGTTCACGACTGAATCGGAAAGTCGTACTTACGGGCTCAAGCCCATGAACTGTCCCGGTCACGTACAGATCTTCAATGCGGGGTTGCATTCCTACCGCGAGCTTCCCATTCGCTATGGCGAATTCGGACAGTGCCATCGCAATGAGCCTTCTGGCTCGCTGCACGGCATGATGCGCGTGCGCGGCTTTACGCAGGACGACGGCCATATCTTTTGTACCGAGGACCAGTTGCAGGAAGAGTGCGCGGCATTTACTGCGTTGCTGCAAAAGGTCTATGCCGATTTCGGCTTTAACGAGATTTTGTACAAAGTTGCCACGCGGCCCGACAAGCGCATTGGTGCGGACGAGGTCTGGGACAAAGCAGAGCAGGCGCTTATGGACAGCCTGGACCATACCGGCTGCCAGTACGAAGTCTCGCCCGGCGAAGGCGCCTTCTATGGCCCCAAGATCGAATACACACTTAAGGATGCCATCGGACGGCACTGGCAGTGCGGCACAATACAGGTCGATTTTTCGATGCCAGAGCGCCTGGGCGCCGAGTACGTCGACGCAGCCGATCAACGCAAAACGCCGGTCATGCTGCATAGGGCCATACTCGGGTCCTTCGAGCGCTTTATCGGCATGCTTATCGAAAACCACGCGGGCGCGATGCCGGCCTGGCTTGCGCCCGAGCATGCTGTGGTGTGCTGTATTTCTGAATCTTCTGCCGCTTATGCCAACGAAGTCGCCCTAAGCCTGAAAAAACAAGGGTTTAGGGTCAGCGCCGATTTGCGTGGTGAAAAAATCACCCGTAAAATCCGTGAACACAGCATGCAGAAAATACCGTACATTCTGGTGGTGGGCGAAAAAGAACGCGAAACCGGCCAGGTGGCGGTGCGCGGTCGTGGCGGCCTGGAGCTTGGCGCCATGCCGCTAAACGACTTCATTGCACGCCTGCAAAAAGAGATCGACACCCGCCAGGACGGCGGGGCAGCCGCGCAAAGCTGATTTTTTTATCATTCTAGGAGTTTTAGACATCGCAACCGAAAAACCACATCGCATCAATGGTGAGATCCGCGTCCCTGAGGTGCGCCTTATTGGAGTAGAGGGCGACCAGCTAGGGGTCGTGAAAACCTCTGACGCCTTGCTTCTGGCAGAACAAAACGAAGTAGACCTGGTCGAGATCGCACCCAATGCAGTGCCTCCCGTCTGCCGCCTGATGGATTATGGCAAGTTCAAATACCAAGAGCAAAAGCGTCAACAGGAAGCTCGCGCCAAACAAAAGATCATCCAGGTAAAGGAAGTCAAATTCCGGCCCGGCACCGACGAGGGCGATTACCAGGTAAAGCTGCGCAATCTGCGCCGCTTCATCGAAGAAGGCGACAAGGCCAAGGTTACACTGCGGTTTCGCGGTCGCGAGATGGCTCACCAGGAACTGGGCATGCGGGTACTCGAACGCGTGCGCGACGATCTCACCGAGCTTTGCCAGGTGGAAGCCATGCCCAAGCTCGAAGGCCGGCAAATGGTCATGGTGCTGGCGCCACGCAAAAAAGCGACTCCTGGCAAGACGGGCGAATCCGCCTAAGCCAACACACTCAAAATCCCCGCTAGCTGGTTTGCGCCGGCAGCGGGGTCGTTCGCAGGTGCCTTATGCACGTATTGTTCGTTATCGATCCTCTGCCCACCCTGAAGGCCTACAAAGACTCATCCGTGGCGATGATGCAAGCCTTGGCAGCACGCGGGCACCAGCTTAGCGTTGCCTACCAGGGCGGTTTGTATATAGACGAGGGCGTCGTCAAGGCTGCAGCCCTGGGCATCGAGCTTGCGCAGCAGGCGGATCTGCACGGGCACGACTGGTGGACCGAACGCAAGGCCTGGGCCGATACGCCCTTGTCCGCTTTCGATGCGGTGTTGATGCGCAAGGATCCTCCCTTCGATATGGAGTACGTCTACGCCACGCATCTGCTCGAATATGCCGAGAACCAGGGCGCCAAGGTGTTCAACTCGGGTGCAGCAATACGGAATCACCCCGAAAAACTGGCCATCACCGAGTTTTCGGCATTCACGACGCCTACCTTGGTCACCAGCGACATGGCGCGCCTGCGCGCTTTCCATGCGCAGTACAACGATGTCATCGTCAAGCCGCTGGACGGCATGGGCGGCACAGGCATTTTCCGCTTGCAGCCGGCCGACCCCAACCTGGGGGTCATCCTCGAGACGCTTACCGACAACGGCAAGCGCACCATCATGGCTCAGCGCTATATTCCCGAAATCACGAAAGGCGACAAGCGCATTTTATTGATAGGTGGGCAGGCCGTGCCTTACGCCTTGGCGCGTATCCCCCTGGCCGGCGAAACCCGCGGGAACCTGGCGGCTGGCGGGCGTGGCGTCGCGCAGCCCCTGACACCCCGCGATATCCAGATCGCCGAGGCCATTGCGCCTACCCTGGCTGCGCGCGGCCTGTTGCTGGTGGGCTTGGACGTCATCGGCGACTACATCACCGAAGTCAACGTAACCAGCCCTACATGTTTTGTTGAAATCACCGAACAGACCGACTTCGACGTCGCCGAGCATTTCGCTGTGGCACTCGAGAAGGCAGCAGGACACTAAATGGCCCGCATAGTCCTGGTCATGCACCAACCCCTGGCTGCTGCATTTGCCGATTGTGCGGCGCACGTGCTCGGGAACAAACCCGAATTGATCGTCTTCGATGTCGCGCCTGACGCCGACCCCGAGGCCGAAGTCACGCGCCTGGCAGGCCGCCTCCTGCAAACGCCCACTGAGGCCACGCTGGTCCTGTGTGATATCTTTGGGGCCACACCATTCAATATTGCCAAACGGGCGATCCGGCTGGCCGCCGATCGCGGCCTGACCGCCCACTTGATCACCGGGACCAACCTGTGCATGGTGCTCAAGGCCCTGACCGATCAACAAGAGAATCCGGAGCAACTCAGCGAGAGCGTCCGTATCGGTGCGCTAAGGGGTATTGTCAATGCCGACCAGTCCTGTTGAACTTAAGAATCCTATGCCTTCCATCGACATTGTCATTCAAAACAAGCTGGGCCTGCATGCCCGCGCGGCCGCCAAGCTCACGCAGTTGGCCGGCAAGTTCAGCAGCGAGATCTTCATCGCCCGCGGACCACAACGTGTCAACGCCAAAAGCATCATGGGCGTTATGATGCTGGCCGCCGGGCTGGGCGTAACCGTCAAGGTAGATGCCGTCGGCGACGATGCCGAGCAGGCGCTGACGGAAATTCGGGCGTTGTTCGAGAGCAAGTTCGGCGAGCACGAATAGCCGCTCAACAAGATCCAATACCACCATGACTACCCATTCTGCCTACGAGCTACCTGGCCTTTGTGCCATGGTCTGCATGCAGGGGCAGGGGGTGGTCAAGGGATACGCCATCGGACGTGCGGCCGTCATGAGCGCCGCTGCGCTGGAAGTCGTCCACTATCGCGTTGCCTCGCACGAGGTCGAGAGTGAGTGCGAAAGGCTTAGACGGGCCCTGGCGCAGGCGCGCGACGAGCTCCAGGCCATGGCCGGCACGCTACCCGAAGATGCTCCGCGCGAACTGGGCCCGCTGCTTACTGTCCACAGCATGCTGCTGGACGACCCCATGTTGTTCCAGCAAACCTGCGCGCTGATCACCGAACGCCATTACAACGCCGAATGGGCCCTGACCAGTCAGGGCCAGACGCTTGCCGAGCAATTCGCGCTGATGGAAGACGACTACCTGCGTGAGCGCGGGGCGGACATCCGCCAGGTCATCGAGCGGGTGCTGCGAGTCTTGTCCGGGTCTTCGTCCTTGCTGGCCGAGCTCGAAGCCGCGGATTCACCCGAGCCACTTATTGTGGTGGCCCGCGACATCTCTCCTGCCGACATGCTGCGGCTGCGTGGCGGTCGGTTCGCGGCCTTTTTGACTGACTTGGGAGGGCCTACTTCGCACACGGCTATCGTGGCGCGCAGCATGAACGTGCCTGCAGTGGTCGGCCTGGGCCATCTGCGAGCCCTGGTACGCGATGGCGACACGCTTATCGCCGACGGCTTTACCGGCGTGGTGCTGGTTAATCCGTCCGCTCAGGTGCTGCAGGAATATCGCCAACGCCAGGCCGATTATGCGCGCGAGCGCGCACAGTTGGCGCTGCTGCGCGATGCGCCCGCCGTCACGCTCGATGGCATCGCCATCAAGCTGGAAGCCAATATCGAATTGCCCGAAGAGGCCCAGGCAGCCATGCTGGCCGGTGCCGACGGCATCGGCTTGTTCCGCAGCGAGTTCCTCTTCATGGGACGGCGCGATGTGCCCACGGAACAAGAGCAATACCAGGCATACGCCTCGGTCGTAAAAACGATGGCCGGCCGGCCGGTAACCATACGAACACTCGACCTGGGCGCGGACAAGAATCTGGATGGCGATGTTACCGTGGCGTCCAATCCGGCCTTGGGCTTGAGGGCCATACGATATTGCCTGGCCAACCCCGAGATTTTCGCCACGCAATTGCGAGCCTTGTTGCGTGCTTCCCTGCACGGCCATGTGCGTATCCTGATCCCCATGATCTCGCACATGCACGAGGTGCATGCCACGCGCCAGGCCATCGATGCCGCCTGCACCGAGCTGGAAGCACGGGGTGTACCTTACGCCCGCAATATATCGTTGGGCGCCATGGTCGAAATACCGGCGATCGCCATTGCGATCGAACCCTTCGTCGAGAGCCTGGACTTCCTGTCCATCGGCACCAACGACCTCATACAGTACACACTGGCTATCGACAGGGGCGACAGCGATGTCGCCGATCTTTACGATCCCATGCACCCTGCGGTATTGCGGCTTATCTCCCACACCATCAATGCCGGTGAACGCGCCGGCAAGCCCGTAGCCGTTTGCGGCGAGATGGCCGGCGATGCGCGGGTGACCCGCATGCTGCTGGGCTTGGGACTAACTGAATTCTCCATGCATCCGGCGCAATTGCTGGACGTAAAAAAAGAAGTGCGCCAAGCGCACTCCAATGCCCTGCGGGTCAAGGTTGCGTCGGCCCTGAACCGGGCCGAGCGCATAGACCTTGCCTCCTTGTCTGCCTAACGGTTGTAGGCGCTCTCGCCGTGGGTGGTGACATCCAGGCCCTCGCGCTCCGCCTCGGGGCTGACTCGCAGCCCGCATAGGCGGTCAACAACGAAGTAGGCGATCCACGCAACCACGCCCGACCAGGCCAGCGTTATCAGTATGCCTTCCAGTTGCAGCCAGAGTTGTCCCGGTATGTCCGACATGGCGGCCAGCCCTGGTCCGCCCAAAGCCTGCGCATTGAAGACGCCAGTCAGCAAAGCCCCCATCATGCCGCCCACGGCGTGAATGCCGAATACGTCCAGCGTGTCGTCGGCGCGCAGCATGCGCTTCAGGCCGTTTACTCCCCAAAGGCATACCAGTCCGGTCAATATGCCTATGATCAGTGCGCCACCCGGGCCAACCAGCCCGGCGCCCGGGGTGATGCCCACGAGCCCGGCCACCGCGCCGGAGATAGCCCCCAGCAAAGATGGCTTGCCCTTGTGGCGCCATTCTGCAAAGAGCCAGGCCAGGATGCCGCCGGCGGTGGCAATCAGCGTGTTGAAGAAGGCCAGGGCGGCAGTTTCATTGGCACTGAGCGCCGAGCCGGCGTTAAACCCGAACCAGCCCACCCACAGCAGGGAAGCGCCTATCATTGCCATGGGTAGATTGTGAGGCTGCATGGACTCCTTGCCATAACCAATGCGTTTGCCTATTACGTAGGCGCCAACCAAGGCGGCCACACCCGAGTTGATGTGCACGACGGTGCCGCCGGCGAAGTCCAGCGCGCCTCTCTCGAACAGCCAGCCCCCCGGCGCCCAAACCATGTGTGCAATGGGTATATAGGCGAAGCTTAGCCAGATCACGGTAAAGACCAGTACAGCTGAAAACCTCGCGCGCTCGGCAAAGCCGCCAACAATCAGTGCGCAGGTGATGCCGGCGAACGTGGCCTGGAATGCCGCGAAACTCAGCTCGGGGATGGTTCCGGACAGTTCAAATTTTCCGGCGCCTGCGTCCAGCATGCCGCTGAACAATACCCGTGAGAAGCCGCCCACCAGGGCATTGCCTTCGGTGAACGCCAGCGAGTAGCCATATAGAAACCATATAACCACGGCCAGGGCGAAGGTCGATGCGACCTGCATAAGAACTGACAACACGTTTTTGGAACGGACCAGACCGCCATAGAATAGGGCGAGGCCCGGTAGGACCATCAGTAAGACCAACAAGGTCGAGACACTGACCCATGCCAGATCGGCTTTATCCATTATTTTTACTCCTGTGATCGCATCCGGCCCCTACGCTTCAGAACGGTTCGGTGCGGCGCGACGGTTGATCGATTGGGCTGCGGCGTGGCGCAGCCTTACAGGGCGCTTGCCCCTTGTTCTCCAGTGCGAATCCGGATCGCCCGCTCTATTGGCGTGACAAACACCTTCCCGTCCCCGATCTTTCCGGTGTGGGCGGCCGCACACAGGTTCTCGATGGCAAGGTCCACTTGGTCTTCGGCCACGGCCATTTCCACCCGGAGCTTGGGCAGAAAGTCCACGGTATATTCAGCCCCCCGATATAGCTCCGTGTGGCCCTTTTGACGCCCGAATCCCTTGACCTCGGTAACGGTCATGCCCTGTATGCCCATTGCAGACAGCGCCTCGCGTACCTCGTCCAGCTTGAACGGCTTGATGATGGCTGTGATCAGCTTCATTGCGACTCCTCTTGACAGTGATGCCCTGGTTTACGCAATAGCTATGCCAAGTTGCGGCGGCGCCCACTGCGTGGGAGCGCTCTGACGGAGAGGGGAGGGTCGTGCACATTGTTGGTGCATCGCTCGCAAGCGTGCACCACATGCCCGCATCTCGCGCCTGACGTGCACAAAACTGTAACAAGACGACCGTGTGGCGCCGCTTTTGTATCCTTGTGTTTGCTGCTGTCAATTGGGCGTTTCGGCGTAAACCCTTACGCCTGCACGTCGTCCGGCCAAATGCGGAGCAAAAACCAGGAATCGCTGAAATCAGGATTTACACGAGGGCAGGGGAGAAGGCTGGCGCGCTGGCTAGAATTGTTACCAGGCAAGTTGTAACCGGCTCGCTGCTGAACCGCTAGTCGCATCGGGGTCAGCAAGCAACATCTCGCGACTTTGGACAAGAGAGGAATTCCATGAAAAAGACTCGTACACATTTAGCCGTTATTGCTATGGTGGCCTCTATGGGCCTGCTGGCTGCATGCTCCGACAGCGAAGACACCAACGCCCCGCCCACCACAGCGCCGGGGGCTGATGCTCCAGCCACCACACCCGCGCCGATGCCGGCACCGTCGCCGTCTCCGGACACGGCACCTGAATCGGCGCCTACGCCTGGTGCTGCACCCGACACGTCGCCTACGCCAGACTCGTCCATGACGCCTGATGCGGCGCCTGACGGAACGCCCGCACCCGACACAACGCCCGCGCCATCGTCGTCGAGCAGCTCGGAGTTCAGCGAGTCTGCCAAGCAGGCCGCCAACACCATCTCCGAGAAAGCCGTCGCCTTGAAGGACAGCGCGGCGCAGAAGGCTGGCGAGATGGGCGACTCGATCAAGGAAGGGGCCGCCAAGGCCGACAAGGCGATCCAGGATTCGCTGGCAGAGGGCCGTACTGAAGGCACCACGCCACCGAGCACGACAGTCAAGTCCTGATCGCCCGATCATGGCAGCGTCGTGACGACGCCACACAGAACGGGGCCTGCGGGCCCCGTTTTTTCTTTACACTAAGGCCTTGCTTACACGGAGAGTGCGATGGTCACCCGAAACGATTGGTTCGAAGACTTTCAAAGAAATATGTCGGAGCTTATAGCCAAGACGCCGGCCGCCGACATAGAACGCAACGTCAAGGCCATGATGGCTCAAACGTTTTCACGGCTTGATCTGGTCACGCGCTGCGCAGCGACAAAATACGGCAT